>ERZ650309.931-NODE-931-length-14015-cov-5.125860_pt1 | contig 14015 bp, 14 predicted proteins | sample MGYA00376245_ERZ650309 | MGnify/ENA primary metagenome ERZ650309 (study PRJEB26733, sample SAMN07839294) | wastewater metagenome | biome: urban; feature: wastewater treatment plant; material: waste water | place: USA: North Carolina | collected 2016-04-26 ...
TTGCCGGGGTCAGGCTTTTTCTTCATCGGAACTTCAAATTTGGTGGTCGAAGAGCCGACAACCACAGGCCCGTTCCAGTCTTCGTAACCCGTAAGACTCGCACTTAGCTGGTGATTACCCGTACCGACTCCCAAAACGACTAGATTTCCATCTATTCCCGCGAACCCCTTTGTTGATCCGTCAACTTCAATCAAAGCTCCTGGCGGGGCAAGGATTGTTAATCGTCTGACGGGCAAAGGCGTGGGCTTAGTCGTTGCAGGTGTGGTCTCAGCGGCTTTGCTGCTTTTTTTGCTTGGCTTGGGAGAAGGGGTGGGCGATTTTTTCGCAGATTTAGGAAGCTCGCGTCCTGTGGAATCCTGTGCGGAAAGTGGTTGCCAAAACAACAACGCAAAAGCCAGCACAAGTCCAATGCCACAGAGCAAATGAGAAAGAGGCCGGTGATTGGTGATTCCCACTTTGCACATGATCATTTGCTTTCAAAGGTTCGATTGAGGGCATCAATCTGAAATCAGTGAGGTTTGAAAGTTTTACTTTGCATCCTTTACCAGACGAAATCCTGTTTTATCGCGTAACCGATCAGAGGGTAAAACGCCTCTGTACGTCGCTGTCGCTCTTGCACTGGGAGTATCGTACGCGCCGCCGCGAATGACTTTTCCAGGAGCAATTTCTTTTTGGTCTGCGTAACTGCTCAAAGTGCTGGATGTCCATTCCCAAACATTTCCGCACAGATCAAACACGCCAAATTGACTGGCTCCATTAGGAAAGCTTGCGACTTTGCTGACGCTGCCGCCTGTTTCTTTGCTGGCATTGGCATTAGCCGCATTCCAAGAATTGCCCCAAGGGTAAATCCTGCCATCCGAACCGCGCGCGGCAAATTCCCATTCTGTTTCCGTTGGCAGCCGTTTTCCGATCCATTGCGCATAAGCGTTGGCATCATCCCAGGAAACATTCACAACAGGAATTTTGGCTTCGTTCGCAGGAAACTTGCCGTCCCGCCAATGAGAAGGATGTCTGTGGCCGGTTGCACTGACAAATCGCTGGTATTCTTCATTTGTCACTTCAGTGCGATCCATGTAAAAGGGCTGGACCGTTACTGTATGAACCGGCGTTTCATATTCATCGCCATTGTCACGCCCCATATTCAATTTGCCGCCCGGAATGTAAACCATGTTTTCCAGGCCGGTTTTGCCTGTGACATCTGCGGGTCTGTTGGCATTGGAAAGTGCAGAATTCGGCTGCGCTGCGGGTGAAACAGCAGGTTGGGGCGAGGAATTGCGCACAACTCCAAAGTTTGAATCACGGTTAAACCACCACCAAGCAAGCAAAATCAGAATCAACCCCAGCGCAATTAGGACAGATGCTTGTAGAAATGTGCGTTTGCCGGGTTTGCTGACCTCAGCAAGATTTCCTGACTGTTTGCTGCGAAATTCACCGCCAAATGGGGGCAATGGAGTAACCACGGTTTTTGACTGCGATCCATTTTCGTCCGGTGATGCTGGACCAGCACTGGAACCAGGTTCTTCTTTTACTTCCAACATCGTTGCTGGAGTAGGCAAAACCGTATCAACCCTTAGATTGCCAGAAGCTGGCAATTCTGCCGGTGGAAGATCATTTGAGTTCTGTTTCAACGCGACAGGCAGTTTGGGTTCTTGAGCGGGAAGTTTTTTGTCAGTCTCAGAAAGCGAGCGCGGCTCAAAGATTGTTGGGGAAGCCTGGTAAGCGCGTTCAGGCGTTTTGCGATCCAGGGGCAGCGATTCCGGCTGAGGGGGGCGCGAAACGGCAGATGCCACGGTTTCCGCTTCCTTCGCGGCGGTTCCGACCAGATTGCCGCCACAGGCTTCACAAAACCGTGAATAGGGTTTGGCCTCAGCGCCGCAGGATTTGCAATTCGTCTTGGTAAGCTCCGGAACGTCTTCGGGCTGCTGCGAGGTTTCTATGTTGAACCCTCCGGGCGACGGAGTTGAGGTTGAAAGTAAAAGCGCCCGCTTCCGATCAAGGCCGCAATTTTTGCAGTAAATCCAACCACTGCGCCAGGATGTTCCGCAATGGTAACAAGCTCCAATGACTGTTTCCTGCAAAGCGACGCTAGCTCGATTTCCGCAGTGTTGGCAAAAATTTTCTCCGCGAACGACGCGCGCTCCACACCGTGTGCAACAGTGCGATTCGACGGATGTCTCAGCATTTGAATGTACCAGCGACTGGCCGCAGCGGCGGCAGAAGCTTAAATGATCTGGATAATGCAGACTGCATTTTTGGCAAAACATAAAGATGACCAATTCAAAAGCTTGAGATTGTTTGATTACCCACGAATGCTGACGCGGAAAGATACGCCATAAACCAAAACAATGATATGGCAGCAGCAATTTCCTTCGCAAGCAGGGATGGTTTCAACGGAGGTTCAACGACTGAGAACAGCGAAACACTGCTGCCAATGTGACGGGAAAATTCATGTGGATGAAATTCTGTAAGCATCCTGTTAGCGACAAAAATTTTCACCTAAAAGTCATTTTTTCTGATTGACTCTTTCGGCTGTTTTCGGTAGAGTTTCGGTTGTCGCAAGGAAGAAACAAAACAATCTGCGAAAAAGGATTTTGGAGCGAATAATGCCGCTGACACCACGTCAACAGGAATTCTTTAACCATCTTGTCAGTTTTCATCGAGAGCATGGGTTTGCGCCAACAATTGCTGAAATTCAAACCTATTTTGCGCTGAGTTCGCCAGCAAGTGTTCATCAAAAATTACTGGAACTTGAAAACGGGGGATTCATCAAGCGACATAAAAACGTTCATCGCGGAATTGAAATTACCCAAAGTGAAAGTGAGCAACTTTCTTTTGTTGAGGCAAATACAATTGGAATGGAAAAACTTACCATTCCATTGTTTGGCGTCATCTCAGCAGGTTCTTTAGTGCGATCTGAAGCACAGTCTGAAGTCTTGTTTGTTCCGCCTGATATGTACGCTCCCAGCCGATTCGCGCTGAAAGTCAGAGGGGAATCTATGAAAGACGAGCAAATCTCCGATGGAGACTTTATCGTTGTAGAACCACCTCAAAATGAACGTTTCAATGGGAAAAAAGTGGTTGCTTTGATTGACGACAGTGAAACGACCGTCAAAAAGTTTTATGACGAACGCACGCAAATTCGTTTGCAGCCAGCAAATGACGCCATCGAACCAATTCTGATTAGTCCGCCTGATCGCGTGAAAGTTCAAGGCGTCGTTTGTGGCCTGATTCGCAAATACTAGATAGGAATTCTTTTGACCGTTCAATATCCAAATATCTGCACGGTCTTTTTTGGAAATATGTTGTTGCATCTATGAAACGATACAGGTGATCTTTACCACTAAGTAACAGGAAATCCGTATTGCAACCATCACAAATGGTCAGGTTTGTGATGGTTGACTGGAAGAATTTGCTTGCGGCGTTCTGCTGCGAGCATCGCTTACCCGCCTGCACCACTTGAACCGAACAAACTCAGCCTGGGGCGTTCATCCGGTTTGACTGCCCGCGTCGAACCGGATGAGCCAGCGCCCTATGAAAGCTGCCGGGGTGAAAATGCTGCAAAAGCATTGGCATACGTGCGGCTCGGAAGTGGAAGAGGCGAAACGGAAAGCGAGTTATTACCTCGAACCAAGCATCAATCAGTAGCTTTCGGCAGGATGAACAAAGTCTGCACAGACTCTGAATCCGGTTGGGAGAAGTGTGTTTTAATTTCAACTTTTCGGGCCGTAACAGCAAATAAGGAGGCGAAATGAACAGCGTCCAAGACGCATTTAAGCATAATCGTGCGCGCAGAAACGTGATCGTGGCCGGAGGCCTGATTCTGGTTTGCATCACTCTTTTGAGTTGTGTGTCCTCGTTCATGATTTATCGCGAAGGCTTTGGCGACACGCCATGGTTTGTTCAGCAATCGCTGTCTCTATTTGCGGTCATCGTTGTTGAAGGCGCTTTTATCTGGTTGGTCTATGGCTTTACTCGCGCATTTTCGTCGGCCAGCGAGCGATTTATTTCCCTTGCGGGAATGGCCTTTCTGGTTTGCGTCATGCTGACCAATATCATCACGCATTTTATGATGGTCAAACATTTGCAGCTTTCTCCCTTTCAAGAAGCCTGGTTAAGCTGGGGAGCCGTAAGTGTGTTCATCGCAGTATTGATTTTTGTTCTTCTCATCACCCTGTCTGATCCAGTGACAAGGCTGATCCGGCTTGAAATGCGCTACCTGGGCAAACAGCAGGAAACGATTCTCCATGCGAAAAGCGATGGCCTGGATAGCGAACACATTCAACTGGCAATGATTGAACGCGCTGAAATCGAAGCAAGAGATTTGGCGGAAAGAATCATCGGAGAGGGGCGTCAATTAACCAGAGGGAACACACGTGTCCAACAGCAACCGTATTCTGCGCAGTATCGAAACCGTAGAATAAAGGGAAAAGACTAACGCCACAGACTGGCGCGAAGCCTGTGGCGCAATGGGAAACAGCGCAGTCAACCCCGGCTCCAGCAAGCTCTTCAATTCCATTTTCTCGAAAGTTCAACGCAAGCGACTCAGGTCAACTTTTTGACAACGAGTTCGATTTTGAAAACGAAGAGGATCTCTTTCAGCAAGAAGAAATCTTTGAGCGCCCAACTTCGTCTACGGCAATTGATCAGCCAGAAAAAAGAAACAAGGCGAATCGTTCAGGCGCAAAAAAAGCAGTTTCGGATTCAATCTTGAAAGGGTTGAAAAAGCGTAGCCTGAAGAAAGCCAAAGAACTGAACATGCCTCCGACTCCAACGGGCCACGACTGGCACCTAAGCGATGGAGGGTGGAATTTGGTTAAGAGCTGGTCGGAGAAAGACAGCTTGTTAGGCCAAAAAATAAAGAAAGAACGGTATGCCGGTTACTTGAGCCGCGAAGCCTGGGAAGTGATGAAGGAATATGAGTACGAAAAGATTATCGCGAAGATCGGGCAATAGCCTGGCGGATACGGCGGGAGCAGATCCGTTCGCCATATTCGAGATCATCGCCAATGCCAGAAAAATCAGAGATCTGTCGTCCAACGGAGAAGCCTCCGAGTGCGCCCGGCGAATTGAAAAGCACGCGGATGTCATGGTGAAGACGGCGCTTGGCACCGCCGATCTTTCTATTGTTGAAGTGCCATCGAGCGTTATTGAAAAAATCGTCGAACTGATACGAGCCTATCGCTAGCTGAAGTTTGAAACGTTAACCCTGACGAAAACTGTGGAGGAAAAGTTATGACTACCGAGCAAGCCCTATTTTTGCGAGATTTTCTGTTGCAGAGAATTGAAGAAGCGCATCTGGTGACGTTGCGCGTTCTGTCTTCAATTCCGGAAGCGCAAAGCGATTATCGTCCGGCCAAAATCTCCAGGTCGGCGCGCGAAATGGCGTGTCATATCATCAATACCGAGTTGATTCTGATCAATGGCATTGTTTCAGGCACATTCAGCCGCAGCGCTTGTGACTTGCCTGATCCTCAAATGGATCTAAGCGAAATGATCGCTTATTACGACGACCGCTTTGTTGAAGGCATCGAAGCGATCCGAAAAATCACGGTAAAAAAGCTGACCAGTTATTTGTCCTTCTATGGTGTATTTCGGCACCCAGCCGTGGTTTTTCTGACTTTTTTGCACGACCACACAGTTCATCATCGCGGGCGGCTGAGCGATTACGTTCGGGATATGGGATCAAAGGTTTCGATGCTTCGCAGTGTGGATGGAAATTTCGTTTCCATGGGACAACCGGCGATGAAGTATTTGTGGACAGAGCGTTCCTGGGAACAGGACGATTTTGCCCGTGCCGCTTGAGCGCCGGAACAAATGATGAAGCAGCGGCGTTTGCTGAAACGTCTTTTCCTGCAAATGCAATTTTCTGTGGCTTGCCAGAAGCCATAGAAAATCCTCGATCACAAATTCACATTTAAGGAGGTCAGTATTATGGAAGTCAGCAAACACCTTCCCGGTACATTCTGTTGGGTTGAACTGGGCACGTCCGATCAAGAGGCCGCGAAGAAATTTTACGAAGAGCTTTTTGGCTGGACTGCGAATGATGTTCCGATGGGGCCAGATGGCGTTTACACAATGTTTCAACTCAATGGCAGAGATGTGGGGGCCGCTTACACCCAGGGCAAGGAAGAAACATCCGTGGGAATTCCTCCGAATTGGGGGCTTTATATTTGCGTTGAAAACGCCGATGAGTCTGCAAAGGCAATTACGGCGGCTGGCGGAACAGTAATCGCCGGACCGTTTGATGTGTCTGATGTGGGCCGAATGGCAGTTGCACAAGACCCCACCGGAGCGACATTCAAAATTTGGCAAGCGTACAACAATCCCGGTGTCGGCATTATGGGAGAGGTGAATTCCATGTGTTGGCAGGAACTGGCAACGCGCGATTTACCTGCGGCAAAGAAGTTTTACACCGCCGTCTTTGGCTGGGACCCGCAAACCAGAGAAGGCGATGCAATGCAATACACCGAAATCTTTCTGACAGCCGCAGATGGAAAGCCGTTCGCCTTTGGAGGCATGTACGTGATGATGCCTCACATGCAAGGCATTCCTGCACATTGGCTTCCATACTTTTCGGTTGCTGATTGTGACGGAACGGTCGAAAAGGCCAAGTCGCTTGGTGGACAAGCTCATGTTCCACCGATGGACATTCCGAACGTTGGCCGCTTTTCCATGTTGACTGATCCGCAAGGAGCAGCGTTTGCGATCATCAAACTGAATTTCTGACGTTCAAAAGCTTCGCGGCCAGGCAGAATCCGCCGCGATCCGATAGCGAAAGGCGCTTATCCGTTGTCATCGAGCATTTGCATCCCGCAACGGTTTGTCGCCTTTCGCTGTTTTAGTTTTCCGAAGATAATCGCCGCGTTTTTAATCTCATTTCCTTCGGAGGGCGAACAATGAGGAAGCTTATGTATTGGTTACTGGGAATCGTTGGCGTTCTGATTCTGGCAGGGATTATCGTTTTCGTCATTGGCAGTTTTTTGCCGGAAGCCCATGTTGCCAGCAAAACGCTAACGTTGCGCCAACCGCCGGAAACTGTTTGGAAGGTAATGACCGATTTCGCCAATCAGCCAAATTGGCATTCTGATATGAAAAGCGTAGAGCGAATGCCGGATCGCAATGGACATGCTGTTTGGCAAGAGGAAATGTCCGGCATGAAAATTCCGCTTGAAATACTGGAAATGGAAGCACCCAAAAAGCTGGTCAGACGTATTGCCGCTGAAGATTTAGGCTTTGGCGGCGATTGGGAATACATCCTCACTCCCACAATTGAAGGCGGTTGCCAGTTAACGATCACAGAACGCGGCAAAGTTCCGAACCCACTATTTCGGTTTATGTCCAAATACGTTTTTGGACACACCGCGACAATGGAAAAATACATGACCGCGCTTGCTGGCAAATTCGGCGAACCGCCCGCAATTCGTTAATCAAAGGATTTTGAAGATGGCTGCATTGAAAACCCCTTCGCTGTACAGCGTTCACCCTGGTGTAGCGATGGTGCAAAAATGGATTGAAACCTTACCGGAAAAAACGGGCCGTTCTCTGGATGAATGGGTGGCGTTCATCAAAAAATCCGGGCCTAAGGACGAAAAAGAATGCCGCGCATGGCTAAAAGAGAGCTTCAAGCTGGGCACGAACACAGCTTGGTGGCTAGCGGAACGTGCGCAAGGAAAAGGCGGAGAAGAAGATTCGCCGGAACGTTACCTGCAACAAGCCGAAGTTTACGTTGAAGAAATGTTTGCCGGAGCCAAAGCAGGATTGAGGCCAATTTACGACACCTTATTGAAACTCGGTTTGAGCATCGCAACGGACGTCAAAGCCTGTCCGGGCAAAACGATTGTGCCGCTGTATCGCAACCATGTGTTTGCGCAGTTGAAACCTACGACGCGCACCAGGTTGGATTTGGGGCTTGCCCTGGGCAATATGACGGTTCCTGAACGGTTGATTGACACCGGAGGCTTTGCCAAAAAGGATCGTATTACCCACCGCATTCTGATTGCTTCGCTGGATGAACTAGACGGCGAAGTGAAACATTGGCTGAAAGTCGCTTACGACTTGGATGCTTAACCGCAAGATTCGTTCAATTTTCAAAAGGAGTCTGTTATGGCCGACTTGGCAAAAGATACCAAAGCTACCGTAATTCCCTGTCTTCGTTATCGAAACGCGCCTGCCGCCATTGAATGGTTGTGCCAGAATTTTGGTTTTGAAAAACTGCTGGTTGTACCAAATGAAGATGGGACAATCGCGCACGCGCAACTCAGTTTTGGCAACGGAATGATTATGCTTGGATCGGTTGTGGAATCAGAGTTTGGCCGGCTAATGAAACAGCCTGACGAAATTGGAGGCGCGGAAACGCAAAGCGCTTATCTGGTTGTTTCTGATGCGGATGTCATTTATGAGCGGGCAAAGGCAGCCGGAGCCGAAATCGTAATCGAGATCAAGGACGAAGATTACGGCGGTCGAGGCTTTAGCTGCCGTGATCTGGAAGGCCGGCTTTGGAGCATCGGCACTTACAATCCTTGGGCCTGAAGCCTGTTTTTACGGTGCGAGCCTCAAAATTCGCCAAGCTTCACCTTGTTTGTGGTAAACAATTCGGTCGTGTAAACGACTTTCGCGCCCTTGCCAGAATTCGATGTGGTCTGGCTTCAGTCGCCAGCCTCCCCAAAACGGTGGGCAGGGAATTTCGCCATCAGCAAATCGCGCTTCGATTTCAGCTACGCGCTGATCCAGAACTTCCCGCTGGAGAATCTCCTCACTTTGCGGCGAAGCCCAGGCGCCAATCTGACTGCCACGGGGTCGGGTGCGGAAATACTCTTCCGATTCCTGTCGTGACGCTTTTTCAATCTGCCCTTCGATTCTCACTTGGCGATTCAGCGTGTGCCAATAAAACGTCAGCGCCGCTTGTGGATTTTCCATCAATTCACGACTCTTGCGGCTTTCGTAATTGCTGAAGAAAACAAAGCCACTGGCGTCGAATCCCTTTAACAAAACAATGCGGCCTGAAATCCGCCCATTGCCTGCCGATGTTGAAAGCGTCATCGCCTCAACATCGGGTTGTTCGGCTTTCAGGGCTTCCTCAAACCAATGCCTGAATTGCCCAAACGGATCAGAAACGACGTGGCTTTCATCAAACGGTTGCGACACGTAATCACGGCGCAACTGGGAAATCTGTTGTGACAAATCGTTCATAAAACGCAGGTCAATTTATCCGGCAATCGCTCCCCAGGCGGCACCCAACAGCGCAAAAATCACCGCCACCATTGCTGCATACGTAATTCCTGTAGAGGCCTTCAGACGGCGGGAAACCGCAGCGCAGCCAATGCCCACCAAAATCACGCGCCAGATATAAAAAACATCCACATAACTGAACAGGTAATGCAGAAATTTAGGTAACGTGATTCCGCTGATTTCCAGCAGCGCTGTCAAATTGGAGCCAATCGGATTTCGAATGTCTATTTCTTCAACAGGTTTCAGGTTCAGCAAAATTGCCATCAGGATGGTGGAAACAATCCCTACCGCCAACATTGAATAAGTTGCCACTGCAAGCAATGGCTTAAATTCGTTTTCGACACCAAACATCATGCTGACCAGTTTGGCCAGCCCGGCAATGATCAACGCAAACAAGATGCTGAAAACAAAACCGATTACAGGGAAAGATGCCTTGATGTAGGGAGCAGCCTTGCGCATACCTTCAATTTGCTGATCGGCCTGTTCCTGAGTGATTTTGCCATCTTGTACGGCTTTCTCAATGCCCTGCGTGGTGAATTTTTCGACGCCAACGCGACTGACCAATACCCAACTTCCCACTGCGCCGATCAGTGCCAGCACTAGCAGTGGAACAAGGACGTTTGGCGCGAGGCCAATTTCCTTGAAGGTTTCACCCGGTGAAAAGAAAACGCCGATCAATCTGCTGAAAAAACTTTGTGGGGCGGGTGGTTCGGGTTGAGGATTCAGTTGGTTGTCTTGGGTAAATTCGGAATTCATAGTTCCTCCTATGAGTTAGGGGTTATGGTACTGCTTGGTGAAACTACGTCTGTTAATTATGCAGATGACAAGCCGCCCAGTGACCGGGCAAAACTTCCATCAATTTTGGTTCTTCAAGCTTGCAGCGTTCGGTTGCTTGTGGGCAGCGCGTATGAAAGCGGCAACCTGACGGTGGATTCAGTGGCGTTGGTGGATCGCCGCTAAGATTCTGAACTTGCCGTTTGGCCACTTGCGGGTCCGGGTTCGGAATCGCCGCCAACAACGCCTGCGTGTAAGGATGCAGCGGTTGTGAGTAAATGTCATCTGCCGCAGCCAGTTCCACCAGTTTGCCCAGGTACATCACACCCACGCGCGAGGAGATGTGTTTGACCACTGCCAGTCCGTGCGAAATAAACAAATACGTCAGCCCAAACTGCGCTTGTAAATCCTGAAGCAGGTTCACAACCTGCGCCTGAACCGAAACATCCAGCGCCGAAACCGGTTCGTCGGCAACAATAAAATCAGGATTCAGCGCCAAAGCCCGCGCAATGCCAATACGTTGTCGCTGTCCGCCACTGAATTGATGCGGGTAACGATTGGCGTAATCCGGATCAAGCCCCACGACGCTCAATAATTCGGCAACCTTTTCGCGCTGCTCCGCTTTCGATCCGACTTTGTGAACAACCAGCGGTTCGGCAACGATTTGGCCGACTTTCATTCTTGGGTTTAGCGACGAATACGGATCCTGGAAAATGATCTGCATGCTTCGGCGCAGCCCACGAAGTTCGGTTTGATTCAGTTCTGTCAGATTGCGCCCGTCAAAACGAATCTCGCCGCCAGTAGGTTCAATCAATCTCAGCAAACAACGCCCAACGGTTGTTTTTCCGCAGCCGGATTCGCCAACCAGCCCAAGTGTTTCTCCGCGTTGAATGATGAAAGATACGTCATCAACAGCCCGAACAACCTGTTTGTGGGCAGCAGGAAAATGCTTGGTCAAGTTTTTGACTTCGACGAGTGTTTGATTGGTCATCCAGCTTAGATATTGCGCTCAAGTTCAGGCGGCAGTCAATTTTTACGATGGATAAATTTCCTTCACGCGAATGCAGCGTGAAAAATGCTCCGCGCCCAAATCAAGTAACGGAACGTCTCCTTCCCGGCATTTGTCCCTGACGTATGAACAGCGAGGCGCGAAGCGACATCCGGGCGGTAGCTCCAACGGATTGGGCACCGTTCCTTCAATAGTTTGCAGTCGCAACATTCGTCCCTGACGCTCTTCGTCCAGACGTGGCACGGCGCGAAGCAAGCCTTCGGTATAAGGATGCCGTGGGCTGGTGAATAACTCCGTGACGGAAGCCTGTTCGACGATCTTGCCTGCGTACATCACGGCAACGCGGTCGGAAGTTTCGGCAACAACCCCTAAATCGTGTGTAATCAGCAACAAGGCCAAATTCCGTTTTTCGCGCAACTCCTTCAGCAAATCCAGAATTTGCGCCTGAATCGTGACATCCAATGCTGTTGTCGGTTCATCCGCAATCAACAGCTTCGGATCACAGGCCAGCGCCATGGCTATCATCACGCGCTGACGCATGCCGCCTGACATTTCGTGCGGATAACTTTTGGCGCGCATTTCCGCAGAAGGAATTGCCACGTCCCGCATGCCTTCCACAGCCTGATTCCAGGCTTCGCGTCTGGAAACTTTTCGGTGCAATCGAATGGCTTCGGCAATTTGTTCGCCGACAGTGAGCACAGGATTTAGCGAGGTCATCGGATCCTGAAAGATCATCGCAATGTCGTCGCCGCAGATTGCGCGCATTTCCCTGGCTGTAAGCTTTAGCAAATCCCTGCCTTCAAACAGAACTTCACCGCCAACGACGCGCCCGGAAGAAGCGAGCAGCCGCATAATCGAAAGCGCCGTGACAGATTTTCCGCAGCCGGATTCGCCCACCAGACTCAGCGTTTCGCCCACGTCAACAGTGAAGGAAACATCGTCCACGGAACGAACTTCGCCTTTTCGTGTGGCAAAATACGTTTTCAAATTTTTTACTTCCAGCAGGCTCATAAGCGATTCATTAGGAACGCGATTTCAGTGCAGCGACTATAAGTCACAAGCAGACTGTCGGCAAATTCTGTCACCCGTCAGCCAAAACTGGCAGCCTGAGAACGGCAACAGCCGTAACATCCGATCTGATAATGCTAAACCGCTGGTATGCTGGTTGCTAAAAATGCGCTGGTTTCCCTGAAAACCAGCGCATCCAATTCCCAAACGATGCGAAATGGAAAGTAAACGTTTGATGAAAGCAGAACTGATTTACAACCCGACGGCAGGCGCGTTGTGCCATGCCCCGCAACAAATCGAACGGTTAGCCGAAGAGTTAACCCGGCAAGGCATTTCAGTTATGCCAACGCCGACTCGCTACGCAGGCCATGCGACTGAATTGGCACAGCAAGCCGTAGAGAGGCAGGTCCAGGTTGTCATCGTTTGCGGAGGCGACGGAACCATCAACGAAGCCGCCCAGCCGTTGGTGGGCACAGAAACTGCGTTGGCGATCTGGCCCTGTGGAACTGCAAATGTGTTGGCCGAAGAATTGCAGTTGCCCAAAAAACAGAAAGACCTGGCAAAGCTGATTGCCAATAACAGTATTCGCACGATCAGCGTAGGCAAGGCCATGAAACCCGAAACCGGATGGCAGCGATATTTTTTGCTGATGGCCGGGATCGGCTTGGACGCCGCAATTGTGGAAGGCGTGAATCTGAGGTTGAAGAAGGCTGTGGGCAAGGGAGCCTATTTTGCGTCGGGATTGGATTTTCTGGCTCGAATGCCCGTCCGGCCATTTTCGGTGAAATTCAATGATCGCCATCACGAGAGCACATTCACGGTGATTTCCAATGCTTCGCGGTACGCGGGCCATTTTACGATCGCGCCCGGCGCATCCATTGATGACGACAAACTTAATGTTTGTGTGTTCAATTCCCACAGCCGGTTGGTGTATTTGGGGTACGCGGCACTGAGTTTGATCGGCGGCCATACAGCCAGTCCCGGCGTTGTATATCAGGAAGCGAAACAAGCATATGCCAATTCAAACGACGAAGCATCTGTGCAAATTGACGGCGATGTTGTGGGGAAATTGCCCATGAAATTTGAGATTGTGCCGGAAGCATTGCGCGTGTATGCGCCGCTTCCTTACAGACAATGACATGACTAAAAAGAGGAGAGGAAAGATGAGAAAAGATGCGCGGGCCAAATGTCAGGCAATGACGATGTTTCTGATATTGATGTCGCCAATTTGCGGGATGGGACAAACGCAATCCGCGGCTCCAACTGCCAGCGCAGGTGCAACGGCGTCTGTGATTAGCACTGCTTTGTCGCCGGAAGTGGTTGCGTTGCGACAGGAAGGGAATGCGGCGCTGTACAACATTGACTATGCAACGGCACGAACCAAGTTCGAGGAAATCAGAAAGCTACAACCGCAACATCCTGCCGGAGACATTTATCTGGCTACGACAATCTGGCTGGAACACCTGAACAAAAGTCGCCGGTTGCAAACCGGACTTTATAGCGACGATTCCAGTTTTTACGCCGGAGCCGAAAATGCCAAAGAAGACAACGAAGGCGATGTCGTTGATGCGGCAGTGGATCGCGCGTTCCGCGATCGCATGGCGCAAGCAAAAACCAAAGCGTTGGCCCTGGTTGCTCGCAACAAGAACGATGCCGACGCGCAATATTTTCTGGGTGCGTATTATGGTGTGATGGCAGGATATGAGGCTTCAGTCGCCCGTAAGTTTTTTGCCGCCATGCGCAACGGTTCGCGCAGCGTTGACGCCCACGAAAAGGTGTTGAAGCTGAAGCCGGATTATTACGACGCCTATCTGTCAGTCGGCATGTACGATTACATCGTCGGCAATTTGCCGTTTGTCTACAAAGCGTTAGCGACGCTGGCCGGCGTTCGCGGGCCGGAAAGCAGCAGCAGCGTGCCGGTTTCGGCGATGGCGCAGAAGCAGCCGGAAATGCCGGTTTTGTCAGCGTCGACCGCAACCCGCACGGCGATCTCGAC
>ERZ650309.932-NODE-932-length-14003-cov-5.502868_pt1 | contig 14003 bp, 10 predicted proteins | sample MGYA00376245_ERZ650309 | MGnify/ENA primary metagenome ERZ650309 (study PRJEB26733, sample SAMN07839294) | wastewater metagenome | biome: urban; feature: wastewater treatment plant; material: waste water | place: USA: North Carolina | collected 2016-04-26 ...
ATACATCCGAAAAAATTTGAGTTCAAAAAATACGTTACAACATCTAATATCAAATAGCGTTCAAATCTACTTTAACTCCGTTTTCCCATTACCTTCGCTCCCTTTTAAAATTTTACTGTGAGCGAAAAAATTCTGATACTTGATTTTGGTAGCCAATTTACCCAACTTATAGCCAGAAATGTTAGAGAGGCGCAGGTTTACTGCGAAATTGTACCCTGGAATGCAACAATAAACACAGATGCATCCTTAAAAGGTATAATCTTAAGCGGATCCCCATATAGTGTTAATGATGAACATGCTCCTTTGGTAGATGTGGATGCACTCTCAAAAAAGGTTCCTGTATTGGGGGTTTGCTATGGAGCACAACTTACCGCCAAAGTTTGTGGTGGTACAGTTGGTAAATCCAATAAGCGGGAATATGGAAGAGCCGTTTTAGAAATAACATCCCATTCCGGAATATTTGTCGGCATTAGCCAGCATAGTCAGGTTTGGATGAGCCATAGTGATAGCATTACAGCATTGCCACCAGGCTTTGAGCTAATAGCTAAAACAGAAGATATTCCCATAGCAGGTTTTCAGCGCATTAGCGAAAATGAACATCCTATTTTTGGTATTCAATTTCATCCGGAAGTATATCATTCTGCCGAAGGCAAAAAAATAATCCAAAATTTCTTAGTAGGGATTTGTGGGTGTAAACAGGATTTTACTCCTGCATCATTTATTGATGAAACAGTAAAAAAAATAAAGGAGCAAGTGGGTGATGCCGAAGTTATAATGGCACTAAGTGGTGGTGTAGATAGCACGGTTGCGGCTACTTTGATTCACAAAGCAATTGGGAATAAACTTCATGGCATTTTTGTAGATAATGGTTTGCTGCGCAAAAATGAATATGAGCAAGTGTTGAATACTTACAATGAGCACTTACAGCTTAATGTAAAAGGTGTAAATGCCAGCAAACAATTTTACAATGCATTACACCATCAATCCGACCCAGAAACAAAGCGAAAAATAATTGGTGGATTATTTATTGATGTTTTTCAGGAAGCCGCAGAATTAAATGAAGCGGTAAAATTTTTGGGCCAGGGCACTATTTACCCGGATGTAATAGAAAGTATAAGTGTACATGGACCTTCTGCTACGATTAAATCACACCACAATGTAGGCGGCTTGCCAGATCGAATGAATCTTTCCTTAGTGGAGCCATTAAGATTTCTTTTTAAAGATGAAGTAAGAAAAGTGGGTCTTGCACTGGGTATTCCGGCCTTATTAATAAACAGGCATCCATTTCCAGGACCCGGTTTGGCCATTCGAATTTTAGGTGCTGTAAGTGAAGATAAAGTGAAACTGCTGCAAGCAGCTGATGAGGTTTATATCAATGCACTAAGAAAACATCAGTTATATGATAAAGTATGGCAGGCAGGCACCATTTTATTGCCTGTACAAAGTGTAGGTGTAATGGGAGATGAGCGTACGTATGAATACACAATTGCCCTAAGGGCAGTTACATCCGTAGATGGCATGACGGCAGACTGGGCTCACCTGCCACACGAATTTCTTGCCGAGGTTTCAAATGAAATTATCAACAGCGTAAGAGGCATAAACAGGGTTGTATATGATATTAGTAGTAAGCCTCCTGCTACCATCGAGTGGGAATAGGCATTAAATTTGTTTTACAGTACAGAATTTTGTAATCAAATGATGAATTTTAGAAAACTGTTTATAGTATCCTATTGCATGCTCAGTATGCTTTCCGCACATGCATTTCCCCAGTCAAAAGATAGTGCACAATTGCCTTTGCGTATAGCAGTAGTGGCACCTTTTTATATAGATTCCGCCTTTAGCGGGAATATTTACAGGTTAGGCAATACAAAAATTTCAAAATTTTTTCTACCCGGTCTTGAGTTTTATAATGGAATAAATATGGCTATTGATTCGCTCAAGAAAGAAGGCCTTAATTTCGAAGTCAGCATTTTTGATTTACGCAAAAAAGGACAAAGTTTACAGCAGTTGACTACCGCAATGGAATCATCCAATTACTCTTTGGTATTGGGTTCTTTTGGCAATGCAACCGAGCAAAAAGCGCTGGCTGATTATGGAAATAAAAATCAGGTACCCATTATTTCTATTACTTATCCCAATGATGGAGGTATTGTGAATAATCCTTTCTTTTACCTACTCAATCCTACTTGGCAAACGCATGTAGATGCTTTGGGTGGTTATATCAGCAATCACTATAATGGAAAAAAGATTTTAATGGTTACAAAATCAGGGGTTTTGGAATCTAAGATTACTAATTTAGTCAAACAAAAATCTGGTAGCCTAATCGGCAATGCGGAAACTTTAGTATTACCAACTATTGAAAATGCAACAGATACACTGCGCTATTTTTTAGATAGCACAAGAGAAAACATAATTGTATGTGGCAGTTTTGATGAAGGATGGGCAAAACATCTTATAGCATCTTTAAATAATCTTGGTGAAAATTATGCCTGCACATTAGTAGGCTTGCCAAACTGGAGCAGCATGAGTGAAGTGAAAGGAAAGTATAGTAAAAACCTGCAAATGGTGATCAGTTCACCCTTTAATTATTCTAAAAGTGATGCCAGGATGAGCCGCATTAGCGATGCTTATAAAGCGAGGTTTTATGCCAGACCCAGTGATATGGTGTATAAAGGATATGAGGCTATGTATCATTTTACCCGCCTTTTATTGTCTGACCCTGCAAATTTTATCAATGCTATGTCGTCGTCATATGCTAAAGTATTTTCTGAATATGATTTCAAAGCAGTATCTGGCAGTACACCAACACCAAAATACTTTGAAAATAAAAAAATTTATTTTTATAAATATATGAATGGCGAACTGAAAGAGGTTTCTCTTTGGTAGATTTTAAGCACAGGCAATACCAAAATCCCCTATACGTTAAAATCAAATTTTCTGTATGTTTTGTTCTTTTAATAACTCCATACAATTTTCCTGAAAGAAATATTTCTTATCCTTTGGTTAGGCAATAAAGTTTGTGCCAAGCCGTTGATTAATATGTAAGCATTTAGAAACAAATTCTTATTTAATTTGCAGTCCATTTATATCATTCCAGAAATTACCATTTAGTAAAAATGCGAAATATCATAACCACCCTCTGCGCCATCATATCATGTAGTGTAATCATTATATCATGCGCTAAGGAACTCAGCAATGAAACTGGTGTGTATGATTTTCTTGCTGATGGAAGTATTGCAACTGATTCTGCTGGTTTTTGCACCGGTGCCACTGTGGTAGGCACTTTTTATAATGGGGTGAGTGCAGGAAGTGATACAGCTTATGTAAATCTCCAATTGCAGGTTACAAAAACAGGTAAATACAACATTACAACTTCTACCACAAATGGTTATTTATTCTCCGACAGTGGAAACCTTAATGATACAGGATTACAGACGATTAGGTTAAAGCAAGTAGGTGTAGCAATCATACCCATTTCAGATACTTTTTTTGTTGGCTTCGATTCTAGTTTTTGTCAATTTGTTGTACAAGTACAAGATAGCGCTGGGGTAATATTTCCAGAAGATACAACGGGAAATTCTACACTGACGCTTGCGGATTCAATACCTGAAAACAGTTGGACTTTTATAGATGATACGATAACCTACTCAGGTCCTGCACAAATAGCTGAATTCAATTCGCTAAATGAATTAATTGTACTTGGCGATTTTGGAATTGGTGATACCAGTTTGTCCGTAAAAATTGGTTTTCCAACTGCAGCAATTACCAAAGGAACTTATTCTACGGACAACCCTCCAACGGAATATAATTTTTTTGATTTGAATACAAGTGCTGCATTACTGCAAGCAAATATTTTGACCATACCTGCTGCAGTTGTGGATTATAAAGTGGTATCCTACAACAGTGTTTCAAAGATTGTAAAAATCTTATTTGAAGGTACTGCACTCAAAGATACCACGAAGTTGAGCCCGATTCTGAAGGGAGCAATTAATGTGCAGGTCAATTAGTTATTCTACCTACCCATTCAAGTGCCATAGCTTTTTATATTTATCGCTATTTCTGGCTATTTGTTTTCGTCTTTTTGTTAAACATAAAAAAAATTTATCTCATTTTTTGATGCAATATTGATTTGTAGAGCAATAAATTTCTACCTACATTTACGCCATAATCAATTGCATGCATCACCTCAGGGTATATAACAGACAAGATATATTGTCTTTGATAAAAATTAGGCGTTTTGAAACCAAACTTGGAGAGTGTATTCACACCATAAACAATGCATCAGATTGGACTGCGGAAGTAGCTACTTCCACCGCTACCTATGTAGTATTTGGCATACCTGAAGATATTGGGATAAGGGCAAACTATGGCGTGGGAGGTGCACACACAGCATGGCATCCTTTCTTACAAAGTTTTTTGAATATACAAAGCAATGATTTTCTTACTGGTAAAGAAATATTATTACTTGGGCATTTAGACTTTACTGAGACAGCCTCATTAATTGAATCAAACGCATTAAACCCTGACGAAAAAATTAATGCATTGCGTCATGCAGTCAATGAAATAGATGATTCAACGGAGCGTATCATTAAGATAATTGTACAAGCTGGTAAAATTCCTATAGTCATTGGTGGTGGTCATAATAATGCTTACGGATGTATAAAAGGCAGTGCAAAAGCCTTACATCAATTAGGGAAAATACCTTTGGCACAAATCAATGTCATCAATTTAGATGCACATGCTGACTATCGTCCATTGGAAGGACGACATAGCGGCAATCCTTTTAGTTATGCAGATGAAGATGGTTATTTAGATAAATATTTCATCATTGGCTTGCATGAAAATTATATACAACAAAATGTGTGGATGGATATGGTAAATGAACCCTTTATCGATATCATCACTTATGAAGATATATTTATACATGAAAAAAGAACTTTTTTACAAAGTGTGGCACATGCCACTTCTTTTACGGAAGATAATTATTGCGGAATAGAGTTAGATTTGGATTGCATTCAAGATACACTCAGTAGTGCACAAACACCTGTAGGAATGAGCTCGGCCAATGCCCGTCAATATATAACTTATGCAGCAGCAGATTCAAAGCCTGCATACCTACATATATGTGAAGGAGCAAGTGCGCTGGCAGATGGAAGACAAAGTTCTACTACAGGAAAGCTAATCAGCTACTTAGTGAGTGATTTTATAAAGACAGGAAGTATGTTATCTAAATAAGACGAATTTGCTATAAGTCTTATTACTGTTGCTATGATTGGGTTATTTTAAATTGGAAAGAAGGGTTTTATTTTTACATTTATAAATTGTTCATCATGTTACAGAAAATTACATCAAGAATTGGTGTGCTTGTAGCAATGTTTATTGCTATGCCCGTATTTTACTCCATCTCTTATGCCCAATCACCGCCAGGATACACAGAAGGAATCTTATGGAAAGGTGAGCCGGGTATTAAAACAACTCTTGAACAGATTGTAGCCAAAGAGGCCTGGATGAAAGCAAATGGTCTTTTAAAAAAACAAAAAAATAAAAGGGTTGATAACAATGAAAAAGCATTGCTAAAGCAAAAGCTGATGAACCCTGAATCGCCTGCCGTATCCATATATGGAGAAAGTAAACCACAAGCAAAAACAGCAAGTACTGATTTTAACATCACCTTAGCATTTGATGGTTTAAAAGCCAGTGATATTACACAAGGATGGGCACCGCCAGACCCTATGATGGCAGTGGGCCCAAAACAAATTGTACTCGTAGTAAACGGAAGAATTAGGGTGTTTGATAAAACAAATGGAGCCCTTCAATATGATGTGGATGCAGATGTCTTTTTCAATGATGTAAGAGGAAGTAGCAATGTAGTTGATCCACGTGTTGTTTATGATCCTTTAAGCCAGCGTTGGTTTATAGTATCTATTACCAATTCATTTCAGAATAATAGAATTACGATTGCCGTAAGTAGTTCTGCTGTGCTTACACAGCAGAGTACGGTTACATTATTTTTCTTTCAGCAAAATAAAGTTGGGCCTACACCAAATGACGACAGCGGTTTATTTGCAGACTATGAAACACTTGGTGTAGATGGAGCTGCACTGTATATGGGTTGCAATATGTTTAACTCCACATTGCATACCAGTTTGTTTGTTGTAAACAAAGCAGACTTAATATCAGGCACACTCAGCGTTACAGCTTTTAGAAATGTAGGTAGTTCTGGAAATGGTGGACCATGGACTGCACAGGGTGTTTCTAACTCAACAGTTGTAAATCCAACAGAAGGTTATTTTATTGGAACCGACTATGACCTACAAGGCCGATTAGTCATGAGAAAAATACTGAATCCGGGTGGTGTTCCATCTATATCTCCAAACATTAATCTTACAGTACCTACAACCGCAATTCCTTTGGATGCGCCAAATAAAAATGGATTTCCTTTAGATGCTATTGATACACGTTTGCTACAAGCCACACTATCAAAAGATGAAAGTACCGGTGTGGTTAGTTTATGGACATCCCATTCTATTTTAGTCAATAAAACTGGGGTAGGAACTTCGTCCGGTGATAGAAATGGCGTAAGGTGGTATGAAATAGGCAACTTAAATACTGCCACTCCAACTTTAGTACAATCAGGTACATTATTCGATGCAGTGTCCATTACAAAACCAAAGTTTTATTGGATGGGTACCATTAGTATGAATAAGAGAGGAAATGCCATGATATCTTGCACTGTATCTTCAAAAGATACAGGAGCCAATGGTACAGTTGCAATGCATTTTAATGATGGCCTTGCAGGCAATACTTCTGCGCCAAAAAATACAACACAAACTAATACAGCTTATTTTGGTGGAAGATGGGGCGATTATTCTACATCCACAGTGGACCCTGTTGATAATACTACGTTTTGGGGCGTGCATGAATACATGGGTGCCAGCGAATACACCATCAGAGTTGTAAGAGTAAAGGCCACAAATACTGTAAATGGTGTCGTTGAAAATGATCAGGATGCAGATGTTACTTTGTTTTCATTCAGTACTTATCCAAATCCTGCAACTGATAAGGTACACATCGTTTTAAATACGATTATGGAAAAGCCTTTTGCAATGTCCATCACAAATCATACAGGTCAAATCGTATCTTATAAAACCATTGCCGCAGGTGCAAAAGAATGGGATGAAAATATATCATCATTACAACAAGGAATTTATTGGGTTACCATCACCAGTGTAGATGGTTATCAATCACATACTATCCAACTAAAAAAGGATTAAACACTACTAAAAAAAAGAGAGACTTTCAACTGGAGGTCTCTTTTTTTTAATCCATTACAACCCATACTATAGTGAAATGATTGCAAATATTTTTATCTCCAAAAAGCATTCTATTTCAGTTGTAATGCCTTGTATTCCTTAGGAGAATTGCCCACAATTTTTTTAAACTGTTTATTAAAGTTAGAAACAGTTTTGTAGCCACAATCATAAGCAATTTCAGCAATGTTATATTCTGATGCCAATAGTAGTTTACATGCATTGGAAACCCTTACTTCATTAAGATATTCCACAAAGTTTTTTTTCATTCTTGTCTTAAACATCCTACAAAAGGATTGGGGAGTAAGATTAGAAATTTTGGCAATGGTTTGAAGTTTGATATCTTCTTGAAAATTTTGCTTTACATAATTCAGTACATCAGTCATTCTGTCTTTATAGGATTTATCACTGATGGGAATAATTGCTTCATTATTGATAAATGAAAGTTCTTTTGATATCGTAAGTTCACTCAATATTTCAAAAAGACCTAGTATTACATCAAAATCATTTTTCTTCAGAAGTTTTTCTAACCGAGCAGCAATTGATTTTTTTGTTTTGCCTGTAATGCGCAAACCCCTCACTGCTTTTTCAAACAAAACATTTATTTTATGTGCTTCTTTCAGACTATAAAACAGTGGTCCAAATATGTCTTTATTAAAATACAATACAATAGCCTTGGCAGTAAGCGATGGATTGCCCATATAAAACGCTTCATCATTTAGCCAAACATGAGGCAAGTTGGAGCCAAGAAAAACCATATCTCCGGCTTCAAAATTTTCCATAGCATTGCCAATTATACGTTTGCCATAACTTTCTTTTATATATACCAATTCCATTTCGGGATGAAAGTGGAATGGGGATTGAAAAAAAGGCTCATTTCTTTGCAATATGGCAACATAGCTATTTAGCTTTGGCGTAATTTCAATTCTTTCTATTTTCAATGATACTGTTTGGTCAAAGGTAAATAAATAGCAGTATTAGATAATAATGGAAGTACCAAGAATTAAAGTCCGATATAATTTCACACCGTACATTGCAACTGTAATTTTTTATCATACAACTCATTCCTATTCTATGGCAGTACAGGCATTTGGTACTACAACACAAAACTCAAATGAAGATAGCAGAAAATATTTTTTCCCCTTCATTTTAGTAACCAGCTTGTTTTTTTTATGGGGTTTATCCTATGGTTTATTGGATGTACTCAATAAGCATTTTCAGGAAACATTACATATTACAAAAGATAAATCAACCCTATTGCAAATGGCTTATTTTGGTGCATACTTTTTAGTGGCATTACCAGCGGGACTATTTATGCACAAATTTGGATACAAAAAAGGAGTGATTATCGGCCTTGTTTTCTATGCTTGTGGAGCTTTCCTTTTTTATCCATCTGCTGTGAATGAAAGTTTTAATTTCTTTCTGCTCTCTTTGTTTATTCTGGCATCTGGCCTTACTTTTTTAGAAACGGCTGCCAATCCTTACGTTACTGTATTAGGCGAAGCCAAAACAGCTGAATTTCGTTTAAATCTTGCACAAAGTTTTAATGGAGTAGGATCATTTATAGGTCCCATTATTGCAGCCAATCTTTTCTTTGGAGATCAATCCGAAGGATTGCAATCAGTAAAAGTCGTTTATATAGCAATTGGTATAGTGGTTTGTTGTGTGGCAATCTTATTCTGGAAAACAGATTTACCAGAAATTAAAGAAAGCAACATTGAAACAAACACTGCACTAACAGATATACCCTTGTTACAACATCGAAATTTTACAAACGCTGTCATAGCACAATTTTTTTATGTGGCCGCTCAGGTTGGTATAGCCGCTTTTTTTATCAATTATTGCACCGAGGATCCTGTCCATATTACAAATGAAAAAGCTGCCTATTTTTTATCCATCAGTCTGTTGTTATTTACTGTTGGACGCTTTGCCGGCACGGCTCTCATGAAAAAAATAGCTGCTCATCAATTACTATTTATTTACTCAGTCATCAATATTATTTTATGCTGTATCATCGTTTTTGCACATACAAGTTTGAATGTATATGCATTAATGGCCATCTTCTTTTTTGAGTCAATCATGTTTCCAACAATTTTTGCATTGGGCCTAAAAAATCTTGGTCACCATACAAAAAAAGCGGCCTCATTTATCATTATGTCCATTGTTGGGGGTGCTATCATGCCCTATCTTATGGGTTTAATAGCAGCGCATTTTTCCACAGCCACGGCTTACCTCGTTCCTGCATGTTGTTTTGTTATAACTGCATGGTATGGTAGTTATGGACATAAACCCAATCCATCATAAATTTAGTTCAACTCACTATAAAAAAATATGAAACAATCCGTACTCCAATTGCACCCAAAGGATAATGTTTTGGTTGCCTTACAACACTTAGCAAAAGGCACAACCATTCAATTTAATACAGATAGCTATGTCCTACAGGATGATGTAAAAGCAAAGCATAAATTTTATACCAATAGCATGAATAAGGGCCATGCCATTAATATGTATGGTGTATTGGTTGGTCATCTACAATGCGATGTGGCAAAAGGAACTTTGATGACAACAGACAATTTGAAACATGCATCTGCGGAGTATAGCTATAACAATAGTTTCAGTGGATGGGTACCACCAAATGTATCAAAATTTGCCAATAAAACTTTCATGGGTTATAAACGAAATGATGGTAGAGTGGGCACTGCAAATTATTGGCTTTTTATACCCACAGTCTTTTGTGAAAATAGAAATTTAGATATCATAAAAGAAGCACTGCACAATAAACTCGGCTATGCTGTCAGTGATAAATACCTCAGGTATACGGATGCTTTGCTGCATGCTTTAGAAGATGGACAAAATTTAGAAAACGTAAAAATTGAATCCATTCCAACGACAAATAGTATGCGTCTTTTCAAAAATGTGGATGGTATAAAATTTTTAACTCATCATGGTGGTTGTGGTGGCACCAGACAGGATGCAGCTACCCTTAGTGCTTTGTTGGCAGCTTATGCAGATCATCCAAATGTGGGCGGTGTTACCATTTTAAGTTTGGGATGTCAGCACTTGGAAGTGGTCAATTTATTGGAGGACATTAAAAAAAGAAATCCGCAATTTAATAAACCACTTTATGTATTTGAGCAGCAGCAATCTGAGAGTGAAGAACAGATGATAGCAGCCGCTATAAAAAAAACATTTGAAGGTTTAATTCAAATAAATACCCTACAAAGAGAGCCTGCACCTCTAAGTGAGTTATGCATTGGCGTAAAATGCGGTGGCAGTGATGGATTTAGTGGTATATCTGCAAACCCTGCTGTGGGGCATACCGCAGATTTATTAGTAGCATTGGGAGGAAAAATATTATTGGCTGAGTTTCCGGAATTATGTGGTGCAGAGCAGAACCTGATTGACAGATGTACAACAGAAGCATCTGCAAAAAAATTTATTCAACTCATGAAAGATTATGATGCCAGCGCACATGCTGTTGGTTCAGGTTTTTATATGAATCCCTCACCGGGAAATATTAGAGAGGGTCTCATAACTGATGCCATCAAAAGTGCGGGTGCTGCCAAAAAGGGAGGTAGTTCTCCCATAACAGACGTATTAGATTATACGGAGCCCGCTACCAAGCCTGGTCTTAGTTTGGTTTGCACACCGGGCAATGATGTAGAAGCCACTACAGGAAAAGCAGCATCCGGTGCAACCCTTATTTTGTTTACAACAGGTATGGGTACCCCTACGGGGAATGCTGTTTGCCCCACCATAAAACTTGCTTCAAATACTGCGGTAGCAAATAGAATGAAGGACATTATTGACATTGATTGTGGCCCAATTATTAGTGGAGAAAAAACAATTGAAGAAATTGGTGAAGATATATTGGCTTATTGTATAAAAGCCGCCAGTGGAGAGGTTATTCCAAAAGCTGTACTACTCAATCAAGATGATTTCATTCCTTGGAAAAGAGGGGTGAGTTTATAAATAAAATAAATTTCCGAAGGAAATAATATGTATTGAACATTAAAATTATTTGGACATGCGTTTGATAAAAAATCGAATTACCATTTGTCTTACACTGATAGCCTCATACTCATTGCAGGCACAGCCAAAAGTTGATCCTGCGGCAATACAAAACAAAATGCAGTGGTTTGCCGATGCTAAGTTGGGCATCTTTATACATGCAGGCATTTATGCAGTGGATGGCATTGATGAGTCATGGGCTTTCTTTAATAAAAAAACCAGCTATCCGGATTATATGAAACAGCTCAATGGGTTCACACTTAAAAACTATGACCCCAATCAATGGGCCAATTTGATACAAGAAACAGGAGCCAGATATGCAGTCATTACAACAAAACATCACGATGGAGTAGCATTATATGATACTAAAATGAACAACCTGAGTATCGTAAAAGCCACCCCTGCAAAAAGAGACATGATACTACCTTTTTTTGATGCATTGAGAAAGAGAAATATTAAATGCGGTGCTTATTATTCTTTGATTGATTGGTCCTATAATGACTACACGGGTTTTCGATCAGATAGCTCAAGATATCAAGTGAAAAATGACTATAACAGATGGCAAAAATTTAGAAATTTCTTTCAGGGACAAATTGCAGAAATCAATACACAATTAAAACCGGATCTATGGTGGTTTGATGGAGATTGGGAGCATAGTGCAGAAGAATGGGAAGCAGAAAAAATTCGCACCATGATTTTATCGGCCAATCCAGCAGCCATCATCAACGGACGCTTACAAGGTTTTGGAGATTATGCTACACCTGAGCAAAATTTCCCCGTATCCAGACCACCTTATCACTGGTGGGAACTCTGCATGACAACCAATGATAGCTGGGGTTTTCATCATGACAACAATTGGAAAACACCATACGAAATCATTACCATTTTTGTAGATGTAGTAGCCAATGGAGGAAATTTATTGTTGGATATGGGCCCCAAAGAAGATGGCACCATTCCCGAAGAACAAATCAATGTATTTAAAGAACTTGGCGCATGGAATAAAAAGAATGGGGAAGCAATTTTTAATACCATTAGTGGCATTCCCGCAGGGCATTATTATGGCCCTTCTACACTTTCAAAAGATTCCACCACGCTTCATTTATTTATACAAGGAAAAGCATCAGGGCCTTTAATGCTGAAAGGTTTAGACAGCAAGATTGAAGCGGTATCTGTACTTGGCTATGAGGGAAAAATACAACATAAAATTGTGGGTAAAATATCTTGGAGCCGTGTGCCGGGTTTGGTCTATATTGATATACCAGCAGCAGCATTGGATAAGTATGTAACTGTGGTAAAAATAAAATTAGAAAAGCCTGTTAAGCTCTATCGCGGAGAGGGTAGTTTGTAGGTCATTTCGCAAAGCGATAAAAACTATTTATACAAAAGAAAAAATCATAAGTGTCATTCCAAATACTATAATCATATCATCACTATCAATCATCTAAAGGGGAATAGGTAATGAATATTTATGGAAACTGATTTTCAACAGAAATTACTAATGAAATAAGAAAATAAAAATAAATTATGAGAGGGTTCATCTTAAGTCTCAATATTCTCTTCTCAATTTTAAGCTATGCTCAACTCAATCAGAAATTAAAAATATTTGAGCCGGAGTTGCAAAGATTTAAGATGATGATGGATGCAGACACTTCAAATTTAAGCAGAGTAATCTCTGATGACTTGATTTATATCCATTCAAATGCCTTGGAAGAAAACAAGCCTAATCATATAGACAACATTGGCAGTAAAAAACTTCAATATCAAGTGATGGATATGGAGGAATCAAATTTTAATACTATTGGCAAAATTACTTTAACAAACGGGGTTGTTCATGTCAAAGGTATACTGAATGGCAATGCTTTCGAAGTCAGATTGCGTTATACAGCTGTTTATATGAAGCAAAAGAAAGAATGGAAACTGCTCAGGTGGCAAAGTACCAAAATCACTTAAAGTGTGACACAATTTGACATTACTTTCCAAGTTTAGCCATCATTTGCTCAAACTCAGCAATGGTCATTTCCTGATAGCCGGTAGGTTGTATAAATAACTTCTTGTCGACTTTGGTTTTGACTTCAGTTGCTTCAAGTTTTAAATTCATGCCTTGCAAAGACAAATTGAATTCAAGTGGTAACCCTTTTAAGGTGGTTCCTTGAATTAAGCTTAAGTATGCAGATGGTTTAATTAAGTCAGTAATATAAGCTGTCAACTCTACATTATTGGTTTCCCTATTCTCTTTTTCGGAATGTTCTGGTATGCTCCTTGAAAAATCAGGTGCAACTAATGAATACACGACCTTATAGCATTTGTATCCGGCAATTATTTTAGAATCAGAAATAAATTCTTTTTTGCTTGAAGCAGCAGAATTCATAGGAGGAATATCAGATACAATTTTGTATTTTTGACCCATCAGATCCATGTAGGTAATATTCTGATGCTTTTTTAAGTCGGTGAATATTTTATTTGTTAAAATACCTGCCAAATTTATTTCGATGTATTGACTGTCTTCATCCCAAGCTATTGTTTGCTTAAGTTCTGCGATCATGGGGGCCATAAACCCTTTCAGCTCTTTGGCATCGTCAGTACTCATTTCTCCTGATAATTTACCTTCAATTTCAAAATCCGTGACTTTATAGGTAACAACCCCTTGTTTAATTTCTTGGCTTAATATCTGCCCAATCTGGA
>ERZ650309.933-NODE-933-length-13989-cov-4.176260_pt1 | contig 13989 bp, 16 predicted proteins | sample MGYA00376245_ERZ650309 | MGnify/ENA primary metagenome ERZ650309 (study PRJEB26733, sample SAMN07839294) | wastewater metagenome | biome: urban; feature: wastewater treatment plant; material: waste water | place: USA: North Carolina | collected 2016-04-26 ...
TTACAAAAAATGCAAAAAGCCATAGATGAGTTAGAGTCATTACTACTAGAAAATGGCGGGCGTTATTTTGTGGGCAATTGTTTGGGACTTGCAGATATTACGGTTGCTTCGATGTTTGCACCCGTATTGGCCGTTAAAGGCACACCATGGGAAATTTTAACACCAAGCAATACGATGACACAGGCTGTATATCGGCAATTAATGGCGCGACCCTTAGGGCAATGGATACAACGTGTTTACCAAGAAGAGCGCCATGCTCGTGGCAATTGGCACGGGGATTAATTTTGTAGCCTGTCTGCTGATACAGACAGGCATTGTTAACAATCAAGGGCAGCGATAATTTGCTTGTGTCAGTAAATCAATACCGCAATCTAGCTCAGAAATCCAATCTAAAAAGCGTTTAATGACTTCTTTGCTCTGAAAGGGGCGGCCATGCTGCGGCACAATCATATCTACATCCATATCACGTACCATATTTGCCCACAAGCGCATGACTTTTTTGGAACACATATAACGTTGATGAAATCCACGCATACTTGGAATGTGTGCATCAAAATCAGTCACAGGACTTTGCGCATCATCAACCATTGATGCTCCCATATCGCCCGAAAATAGAATTTTGGAAATAGGGTCATAAAACTGAAAATTACCCACAGAATGTAAAAAGTGAGCAGGGACTGCTTTAATGACAGTATCGCCAAAGGGAATATTTTGGCCTTGATCAGGAAGCTCAATTAAACGATCAGAAAAATCCGAGCGAATACGGTCACTCATAAATGCAGATGTTAAATGAGGTAAAAATCGTGCCCATAATTTTGAAGCAACCACTGTTGCATTGGTATGCACTAACCAGCGAGGCATTGACGCAATAATGTCAGGGTCTTGATGAGAGGCAATCACATAATCTAAAGATTGCAAGCGAATATACTTCATTAACTCTAAGGTGAGCGGGGTGTAGGTTAAATCTCCACCGGGATCAATGACGGCGGCGTGTTTATCATGAATAATTAAAAATTGGTTTGCTTGTACGCCTTCACCTTTGACTAAGGTGGAAAAACTAATACATTTATGCGAGCCATTATCAAATAACACATAAGCACTAGAGGAACTCATAGCAATCCTAATTTAAAGTGTGATGTGCTTGCGATTTTAACTGAATTACCCTGAAAATAGTGTGCCTATTCGTTCGAATTTGTGATCCAACACATAGAATATTAGGCTTTAAAGCCATTTAACTGATTCATCGCTTTAGCTAATTGGCCATTAACCATGAGCTCACTGACTTTTACAGCCGCCATAATGGCATCTTCGATTTTTTCTTGTTCTGCTTGTGGGGCTTTGCCTAAGACATAATTAGAGACAAGTTTTGCGTCACCAGGGTGAGCAATGCCAATCCGCAAACGATGAAAATTACTTTGATTGCCTAAGCTGCTTACAATGTCGCGTAGACCATTATGACCACCATGACCACCACCTGTTTTTAAGCGAATCGAGCCTACAGGTAAATCTAATTCATCATGTGCAACTAAAATTGCGTCGGGTGAGATTTTAAAGAAGTTTGCCAAAGCAGCAACAGCTTGCCCCGAGCGATTCATAAAAGTTGTGGGAATGAGAAGGCGGACTTCTTGACCGTTAATGTGGCCACGTCCTACTAAACCAAAGTATTTGCTTTCGGGGGAGAGGCGGATGTTGTATTGCTCTGCCAAGGCAGCGACAAACCAAACACCCGCATTATGACGAGTGTACGCGTATTCTAAACCTGGATTACCCAAGCCAACAATTAACTGCACATTCGCCATAGTGTTCTAAACCTTTTTAGACTTACGCATTGCGTAAGTCATTAGTTATTAGGCTTTATGAACGTTAGCAATCGGTTGGTCATAGCTATGACCCAATGCTAATTGTGGAATTTCTACGCCAGCAGGCAAAGTAATATCCGACAAGTGCAATGTTGTGCCTACGTGAACCGCAGCAAAATCAACAGTCAAGTACTCAGGTAAATCTTTAGGTAAACAGGAGATTTCTACATCGGTAGAGATAATAGAAATTGCACCGCCTTCAGATTTTACGCCAACACAAGATTCTTGGTTGATATAATGTACAGGTACGCGCATAGTCAATTTATGTGCAGCATCTACACGTAAAAAGTCAGCATGCATAGGAATGTTTTTGGCAGGGTGACGTTGCAATGCTTTTAACACGGCTTGTTGAGCTTGACCATCAACAGTCAAAGTCAAAACGTGCGAATAAAAAGCTTCACTTTCAAGTGCTTTCACTAACTCTTTAAAAGGAATAGAGATAGATTGAGGAGCTTGGCCTGCGCCATAAATAACAGCAGGAACTTGTTGCGCATGACGAAGGCGGCGGCTCGCACCTTTCCCTTCATCATTACGGCTAGCAGCGGTTAAGCTAAATGTTGCGGACATGGTAGTCTCCAAAAGTTCAGTATCTTGCGACCAGATACCGAGGGTAAACGCTCTTTAAAACTAAAGAGCGTCAAAAAATGCGTGTTTAAAATAACTCAAACATCGCACTGATAGATTCTTCGTTATTAATACGACGTACTGTTTCGGCCAATAATGGAGCAAGTGATAATTGACGAATGCGACCACAGGCTTGAGCTTCGGCAGATAACGGGATGGTGTCGGTAACAACCAACTCATCCATTTCGGAATTCATAATATTTTGAATCGCTGCGCCCGATAAAACGGGATGAGTACAATAAGCAACGACACGTCTTGCACCATGTTCTTTAAGCGCAGTAGCAGCCTTACATAAAGTACCTGCGGTATCAACCATATCATCGACGATGACACAATCACGGCCTGATACATCACCAATAATGTGCATTACTTGTGCTTCGTTGGCACGCGCACGGCGTTTATCAATAATCGCTAAATCGACTTCACCTAATTGTTTGGCTACGGCACGCGCACGAACTACGCCGCCTACGTCAGGTGAAACAATCATTAGATTATCAAACGGCTGTTTTTGTAAATCGGCTAATAAAATGGGCGAGCCATAAATATTATCAACAGGAATATCAAAAAAACCTTGAATTTGGTCGGCGTGTAAGTCGATAGTCAATACGCGGTCAATCCCGACTGAGGTAATCATATCGGCAACGACTTTGGCGGTAATCGGTACACGCGCAGAACGTGGACGACGGTCTTGACGTGCATAACCAAAATACGGCACAACAGCGGTAATACGACCAGCACTTGCACGACGCAAGGCATCAGCCATGACAATCAATTCCATTAAGTTGTCATTGGTTGGAGCACAGGTGGATTGAATAATAAAAACGTCTTTGCCGCGTACGTTCTCGGTAATATCAATCGAGATTTCACCATCAGAAAAACAGGAAACCTGAGCTGCACCAAGAGGAATATGGAGGCGGTCAACGACTTTTTTTGCGAGTTGAGGATTGGCATTGCCAGTAAAGACGACCAGATTAGGCATTTTGCTTTACACTGTCAAAAGTAGAGATAGATAACAACAGAAATACAATCAAGTTATTATTTTATGCTCTAAATAAGGAAATATGGCAGGGGTGGCTGGATTCGAACCAACGCATGGCGGGATCAAAACCCGCTGCCTTACCGCTTGGCGACACCCCTGTAGCGTGCAACTATGTGTTGCTTTTTTTTGATAGCAGCAGCAACTCTTGGTGAGTAGGTGATGTATTTTTACCTTTTGCTACAAAACCATCAAATGGACATTCATTTAACAATTTTTTTGCTTGCTCAAGGCTAGAACACGCCAGAAAGACACAAGAACCTGTTCCTGTTAACTTTCCTTTACCGTACTGCCTCAACCAAGACAGTGCATTATCAACCGCAGGATAAAGTGCTTTTACCACACTTTCGCAGTCATTTCGACCATCCTGCGCTTCGGAGGCCGCTACTTTAATCGGAGTCGAATCCCTTGTCAACGATGGATGTGAAAAAATCTCACGAGTGCTTATTTTGCAAGCAGGCGTGAGTATTAAATAAGCACTTTCTGGTAATGAGAGTGGCGTTAAGTGTTCACCAATACCTTCTGCCCATGCACTATGACCAAAAATAAAAATCGGTACGTCTGCGCCTAGAGGCAAACCTATCTGTGCTAATTGCGGATTTGTCCAATTAAGTTGCCATAACATATTGAGTGCTAATAAGGTAGTAGCTGCATTTGATGAGCCGCCACCTAAGCCTGCACCCATAGGAATCCGCTTAGTTAATTGAATATCTACACCCAACGGACATTGGCTTGCCTGTTGTAAAGTTTTTGCTGCCTTGATGATTAAATTGTCATCAAAGGCTACGTCTGTGAGTGCAGGGTTTAGTGTGATTTGGCCATCATCACGCAAACGAAAATCTAGTGTATCGCTGTAATCCAAAAACTGAAAAATCGTTTGTAGGTTATGATAGCCATCGGCTCTGCGGCCTGTAATGTGTAAAAACAGGTTTAATTTAGCAGGAGAGGGTAAGGAAAGAAAACTAGTCATTTTATAAAGCACTAAGGTTGGGTTGCCAGTCACTAATCAATACCGTCATATTAAGATTAGGGCCTGTTACCATAATTTTTTGGGGAACTAATTGATTATTGCTCGATTGATATTTAATAAAGTCAGCTTGCCAAAGCCCTTCACGTAGGCTTTGTAGTTGGCCATTTGCATCATAAGTGGGTACTGCATCAGACGTGGCAGGAAGAGCTTCAAGCCAATATTTAAGATACGAAACGGGCGCAGTCCAACCAAAAGATTGTTCAAATAAGTCTTCAGGAGAAGCCGTTGTTAATTCGCCTGTTTTAGCACTTTGCATGGTGACATATTCAGTATTACCTATAAGGGTTGTGCGTCCCTGACCCAAAGGGCCTGTTAAAATAACTTGGTAGTCTTGGTTGTTTTGTTGCCATACAAAATAGACACTGCCGCCCTTTTTTTTGCCGTTTTGGTCGATAACTCGCACCGAAAATTTACCAGAGGCTGTCCATATAGACTGTTTGGGGGAAGCAATTGCTGGCTCGATTTGAGGTTCTACTACAATAGGAGGAGAAGTAGAAGTAGGAGGCGTAATCACTGTTTTGGTAGTGCATCCTCCTAATAGTAATATCGTGGCGGCTGTCATCAAAAAGACTTTCATGGCTTATTTATCCCACTGTGCGCGATGTTTTAACACCGCTTCACTTTTAGGATTTTGGCTTAGTAATTGTTGCCAAATAGCAGTAGCTTCGTTTTTGTAGCCACTTACCCATAATATTTCGGCTAGATGTAAACCAATTTCTTCGTCATTAGAGGCGGCAAAGGCTTTTTTAATATATGTTAATCCTTCAAATACTGAGCCTTTTTTATAAAGTAACCAACCTACGCTATCCATAATAGCGGGGTCGTTGGGTTTTAGTTTGATAGCCGCTTGTAATAAAGTTTCAGCTTCTTTAAGGCGATCAGTTCGGTCAGCTAGGGTGTAACCATAGGCATTAAGATAACTGGCATTATTAGGGTCGCGTTTAACGAGCTCGGTCATGTCAGACTCAAACTGTATTAAATCATTACGTTTTTCGGACAATAATGCACGACTAAATAACAACATATTGTCTTGAGGGTGTTTGTTAATAGCATCCATCAAAACTGCATAGGCTTCTTCTGGGCGTTGATTTTCGCGTAAGACTTCTGCCTCTAATGCATATAAAGTGCTAGCGATTTCGGGGTTGCGTTGTCTGGCCTCATTAAATTGTTGTTTAACTTGTGCTTGACGTTGGTCTTTAAGGCGAATTTGAGCCAATTCTGCTTGTGCATTTAAAAAGCGTTCACCGTCATGAATTTGGCTTAAATAGTTTTCGGCTTCTGTGAGTTTATTTTGACGTTTAGCTATCATCGCCAAATAATAATAGGCTTCGTTAGTATTGCTTTCTAAAGCCAATAGTTTTTTAAAACTATCGGTTGCTTCTGTATCGTGTTTGTTGTCGTAAGATAATAAGGCGTGCATTAAGAGCATTTCGGTGTTTTGCGGATTTTTAAGCAGTAATTGAGTCAAGGTTTTTTCGGCTGCCGTATAGTTCTTATTGCTAATTAAGGCACGAATATAGTGCATGTTGAGTTGTTGACTATCGGGATACTTTTTTAAGGCTTGTGCTAAGATTTGTAATGCTTGTGTATTTTGCTTGTTGAGGCTAAGCAGACGTGCATGAAGCAAAATCGTAGGAACACTACTAGGGTTAAGCGTTTGGGCTTTTTGGATGAAGTTTATTGCTTGTGCAACATCGCCGTTTTCGCCAATTAATAAACTATGTGCAAATAATAAATGTGGATTTTTAGGGTAGTTTTTTTCGAGTGCGACTAACGCAGCTAACATGTGTTGGCGTTGCTCGGTGTTAGTAGGATAAGCACTTAAAAATAAGGCTTCAAGCTCGGTTTCTGGTTCAAGCATTAGCAATTTATCAATCGCCGTCATGGCTTGCGTATAGTTTTGTGTTTTTAGGGCATGATATGCCAATTGATAAAATGCTTTTTTTTCCTCTGGGTAGTGTGTCACCCATTCTTTAGCAAGTGGTAATGCCGCCACGCTATCTTGTAAAAAATTGGCAATTTGTAGTGCGCGCTCAATAATTTGTTCGTCATGTGTGACAAATGCTTGTTGCGAGTATTCTTTTAATGCAAGAGGGGCATTGGCACGTTGTAAAGCCAGTTCTGCCACTAAGAGTTTATACAGGCTGTCATAGCTAAATGAAGCCGATTTTTCTGTTAAGTCAGGCGTATTTGCATGGCTTATGTTAAGCGTAAGGCTTAAGGTAATCAAAAGTGTGCAACGTACAAAGACTGAAATTTTCATAATGACTAATTTGAAATAGTAAGAAATAGGCATGAATCTAGCTAAGTGTCGCAAGCAATGCGATTAAAGTCGAGTAGTGACTTTGTAATCTGTTTGAAAAAACACACACTTTCGCGCACAATAGCCACCCCCTAGCTAATCATAGTTTTCCCTTATATGGGTTTTATCGCGCTCGGTATTAATCATAAGACTGCCTCTATTAGCCTAAGAGAGAAAGTCGCCTTTTTGCCAGAATCGCTACCGCTGTCACTACAAACAGCTTGTGCGCGTACAGGTGTGTCCGAATTAGCGATTGTCTCAACCTGTAACCGTACTGAATTTTATGGTGTAGGCGAACAAGTTCAATCTTTATTGTTATGGTTGAGTCAAGAGCGGCAGATTAATAGTCAAGAATTACAATCTTGTGTGTATCAGTATCACGATCAACATGCGTTACGTCATTTAATGCGTGTTGCTTCTGGTTTAGATTCAATGGTGTTGGGTGAGCCGCAAATTTTTGGTCAAGTTAAAATGGCTTATCAACACGCGCAACAAGCAGGCACGATGGGTCAGCAACTAGACCGTGTGTTTCAGCAAACGTTTGCGGCGGTCAAGCGTGTGCGTACCGAAACCGCGATTGGTGTAAATCCTGTATCGATTGGTTTTGCGGCAGTACAATTAGCCAAACAAATTTTTAGTGATTTTGAGCAGGCTCAGGCTTTGTTAGTTGGCGCAGGTGAAATGATAGGCTTGGTGGCGAAACATCTTAAAGAGCAAGGTGTACGTCATATTACCATTGCCAATCGTAGCCTTGAACGGGCAGAACACTTGGCGGCTGAGTTGGGTGGTGCAAAAACAGTTTTATTATCTGATTTAGCCGATGTGTTACATCATGCCGATATTGTGATTAGTTGTACAGGCAGTCAATTGCCCATTATTGGCAAAGGCATGGTCGAAAGCGCACTCAAAAAGCGGCGTTATCAACCGATGTTTATGGTCGATATTGCTGTGCCGCGTGATATAGAACCCGAAGTTGACGATTTAGATGATGTGTATTTATACACTGTTGATGATTTAGAAAGTACGATTGAAGAAAACCGCCGTGCGCGTCAGCAAGCGGCACAAGCGGCCGAACAGCTTATTGAGCAATGTGCGTTGCAATTTTTACACGAACAACGCGCCCAAGCGGCAACGGGTTTAGTGACTGCCTACAGGCAACAAGTCGAAAAGTTACGCCAAATTGAATTAGCCAAAGCACAACAATCACTCGCACAAGGTGTTAATCCGCATGAGGTATTAGAGCGGCTTTCCCGCAATTTAACCAATAAAGTGATGCATACGCCCAGTGTACAACTCAAACAAGCCGCCGCTAGTAATGCTCATGATAAATTAGCATGGGCAGTGGATTTATTAGGTATTCAGCAAAACGATTAAGTCTATATTTAGTCGTTCCGTAGAGAATTGATTATGAAAGCATCTATCCGTGCGCGTTTAGAACAGTTAAGCGAACGCCATGAAGAAGTTACCGCGCTATTAGCAGACAGTGCCACGATTAGTGATAACGATAAATTTCGTAAATTATCGCGCGAACACGCCGAGCTTGAAGAAATTACGCAAGTTTGGAAGGCATTTTGTGTTGCTGAAGCCGATTTAGCAACGGCTCAAGAGATGCGTAGTGACCCAGAATTTAAAGAAATTGCCGAAGAAGAAGTCGATGCCGCGCAACAACGCATTGCTGAATGTACCGAACAGCTTAATGTGTTAATGATTCCTAAAGACCCAAATGATACCTGTCCTGTGTATTTAGAAGTACGTGCAGGGACGGGTGGTGACGAAGCGGCAATTTTTGCGGGCGATTTATTTAGAATGTATTCGCGTTTTGCTGAGCGTCAAGGTTGGCAAGTCGAAGTTATTTCTTGTAACGAAGGCGAACATGGTGGCTATAAAGAGGTCATTAGCCGCGTCAGTGGCGACGGTGTTTACGGGACTTTAAAGTTTGAATCAGGTGCGCATCGGGTACAACGTGTTCCCGAAACCGAATCGCAAGGCCGTGTTCATACTTCTGCGTGTACGGTGGCGGTGATGCCCGAACCCGAAGAACAAGCGGCGATTGAAATTAATCCTGCCGATTTGCGGGTTGATACTTATCGTGCCAGTGGTGCAGGTGGTCAGCATATTAACAAAACTGACTCCGCGATTCGGATTACACATATACCAACGGGTATAGTCGTCTCTTGCCAAGAAGAACGCTCACAGCACAAAAATCGTGCCAAAGCGATGGCATGGTTAGCGGCCAAACTTGAAACCCAACAACGTGATGCTCAAGCACACGCAACCACCACCATGCGCCGCGATTTAGTTGGTTCGGGTGATCGTTCGGAGCGGATTCGTACTTATAATTTTTCTCAAGGTCGAGTTACAGACCATCGTATTAACTTAACTTTGTATCGTTTAGATGCCATTATGGACGGTGATTTAACTGAGTTAGTGTCGTCATTGGCGCGTGAGCATCAAGCCGACCAATTGGCGGCTTTGGCAACGGATGAGTGATATGCTGGCGACAAAATTATCCTCGCCACTACTAGCACCTGCGGATAGACAAAGAGATGTCGTGGCAGGGTGAAGCGGCAGGAAAACGAGGCCGTATCATGACGTTTAGTGATGCCGCCATTCAATTTTGCCTGACTATCAAGGGTTTGTTTAGTCTTCCTTTACGGCAAACAATAGGATTTGTTGAAAGCTTACTGCGCCTAGCAGGTTTAACATGGTCTGTTCCTGTCCACATAGCCGAATTGGGCAAATGTAATAACAAGGCTGCAACGGGCGTTAATAAGGTTAAACACGCGCCCGTTTGTAACCAGTGCGCCAATACTTTGGCTAATACCACTAACGGTAACGGTGCGGGCGAGACTAATAATTGCTCTAAACTGCCGTCGTCATAATCTTGTCTAAAGAGGCTATCCATCGACAATAATACCGACAGTAATGCCGCAATCCATACTACGCCACCCGCCATTGCTGCCAATTTTGCAGGCGTTGAGCTAATGGCTAAAGGAAACAAGGTAATGACCATCACAAAAAAACTGAGTGGATTAAGCCATTCTCCCCCTTGTCGGGAGACCAATTTAAGGTCGCGTTGTAATACCGCCAAAACAGATGCCCACATTAGCGTATCTCCTTGGCACGATACTGATACTGAGCCAAATCTAAACGCCGTAAAGGAAAATCTGGATTAAAAACATGATGCGTGGTTAATAACACCATGCCACCTTGTTGAGCATGTTCAATAAGCCATGTTTCGAGTGCTTGTACGCCTGCATGGTCAATCGCGGTAAAAGGTTCATCTAAGACCCACAAAGGCGATTTCTCAATAAACAAACGCGCCAACGCAACACGGCGTTTTTGTCCTGCCGACAAATTAGCAATCGGTGTTTCTTCATAACCATATAAACCTACTTTTTTAAGGGCAGCCATTATTTGGTTGAGTGTGACTTTTTTTTGTTGTAACTGGCTTAAAAATTGAAGATTTTCGAGTGGTGTGAGCAGTGACTTTAGACCAAGCAAATGCCCCACAAAGCTAACATTTTGCTTAAATAGCGTAGGATTATCGGAGATGTCTTGCCCGTGCCATGTGATTTGTCCTTGTTCAAACGGAGCTAAACCCATTAGGCCATTAAGCAAAGTGGTTTTACCTGTGCCATTTGCGCCAACTACTTGCATGATTTCACCTGTTTTTAAGGAAAAATCGAGTTGGTCAAACAAAACACGGTCATCACGCACCGCACAAAGATTGGAAACAGCGAGCAATACGCTCTCCAAAACAAAATCAAAGGGCGCACATTATAAAATAAATCAAGGGCAGGCAAAACGGGCTTTTTGTTTTTGCGTGTATTTTTGTAGGGACAGGCTGTACCCACCCCTACGCTTGACCTATTGCACTCTAAAAAAGTACTCACGGTAATAACGCAACTCGTTAATAGAATCACGAATATCATTTAACGCTAAATGGGTGCTTTCTTTAGACATGCCTTGCATGATTTCGGGTCGCCAGCGACGTGCCAACTCTTTAACAGTGCTAACATCCAAATTACGATAATGAAAAAATGACTCTAATTTGGGCATAGTACGGTGCATAAAACGACGGTCTTGGCAAATGGAGTTACCGCACATCGGTGATTTTTTGGGGTCAACAAATCGACTCAAAAACTCAATGGTTTGGGCTTCGGCTTCGGCTTCTGTAATCGTACTGCGACGTACACGCTCCACCAAACCCGACTGACCATGTTGGCGCGTATTCCATTCATCCATACCATTTAAAATAATGTCTTTTTGATGAATCGCATGAACTGGCCCTTCGGCCAAAATATTTAAGTGTGCATCGGTGACAATGGTTGCTATTTCGATGATGCGGTCAGAGTCAGGGTCTAAACCGGTCATTTCTAAATCAATCCAAATTAAATTTGTTTCTTTATTTATCGCCATGAGGACTTTCCTAGTATCATAATTAAGCGCATAGAATATATCATAGCGAAGTTCTTTCTTCTCTTAAAACTTGAGCCTGTATGAGTAAACGCCACCTCAGTGACCAGCAAACCCGACGTATTAACCATCAACATAGTCAACGTATTGCTAATATTAAAGATAAACCCATTGATGAAAGTAATTTAAGTGCACCACAAAAAGGTTTAATTATTGCCCATTACGGTCGCCAACTCGAAGTACAAGGCATAGAAGGCGAACATAGTGGCCAAATTTGGCGCTGTCATTTACGCCGTAATTTAGAGGCGTTGGTTACAGGTGATATTGTTATTTGGCAAGCCGATAACACCAATCAAATTGGTGTAGTAAGTGCGTTAATGCCGCGTATTTCTTTGCTGACACGGCCTGACCCTTATCAAAAAATCAAACCTGTAGCATCTAATATCTCTCTAATTTTAATTGTTTTTGCCCCACTTCCCACACCATCACTCGGTTTAATAGACCGTTATTTGGTTGCTTGCGAAACGGTAGGCATTCCTGCTTTACTGGTACTTAACAAGTCCGATTTATTAGATGATGCAACAGGCGCAGAGTTACGCAACTCGCTTAACGAATACAAAAGTTTAGGTTACAACAGTATCGAGGTATCATGTTTAGGTGATTTATCGGCATTACGTGCTCAAATTGGCACTAATAACGTGGCTTTTGTGGGGCAATCGGGAGTGGGCAAAAGCTCTTTAATTAATGTGTTGCTGCCTCATGCCATGCAGCGGGTCAATATTATTTCTGATAACTCTCAACTTGGCCAACACACGACAACCACAACGCGTTTATTTGCCTTAGAAAATGGCGGCGCACTCATCGACTCCCCTGGTATTAGAGAATTTGGCTTGTGGCATTTAAACGAAACCCAAATACAGCAAGGCTTTATTGAGTTTAGAGAATTGTATGGTACGTGTCGATTTAGAAACTGTCAGCATCAAAGCGAACCTGACTGTGCCATTAAACAGGCTGCCAGCGAAGGCAAAATTTTAGCTCGACGCTTAGATAGTCTTAATCGTTTGTTGGCAGAAAGTAAATCAGCCTAGAGACACAGCCCTAAGCACGTTATACTCGCACCCGTTTTATTAAGGTTAACTTACTATGCAGCGTTTTTTAGAATTTGTGGTCAGCCACTATGTATTAGCCAGTGCTTTTGTTGGCTTAATCATTGCTTTTATTATTGTTGAAATCAAGCGTGGCGGTGGCACCGTTAGCCCACAAATGCTCAGTGATATGATAAATAAGCAAAAAGCCCTTGTTATTGACTTACGTGACCCCAATGAATTTAAGAAGGGGCACATTACTGGCAGCGAAAATATTCCTTATGCAAAATTAAGCGATAAGAGCAATCATTTTCCTAAAGACCGTCCGATTGTATTTGTATGCAACTTAGGCCAAGTAGCAGGCACGGCGGCTAAAACGCTTAAAAACGAACATGGCATTAATGATGTATTTAAACTCGAAGGTGGCATTGCTAACTGGAAGGCTCTTTCTTTACCTTTAATTAAAAGATAGGTTTTATATGGCTCAGGTTGTTATTTATACCACGCGAATTTGCCCCTATTGCGTTAGAGCTAAACAGTTATTTCAACGCAAAGGCATTGATTACCAAGAAATTGATGTGAGTCTAGACCACGATTTACGCATCAAGCTCGTTGAACGCACCAAACAACGTACTGTGCCACAGATTTTTATTAATGACCAACACATTGGTGGTTGTGATGATTTATACGCGTTAGAGCGGCAAGGCGCGTTAGACCCTTTACTTGCCCAATAAAAATTAGGAAATGATGATGAGCGAAGAACAAAACCAAGGCGGACAATTTGGCTTAGAACGTTTATTTGTTAAAGATTTATCGTTTGAAGTACCCAACTCTAAAGTATTTTTGGGCGAATGGAAGCCTGAAATGGACGTGCAATTAAACACCGAAACCACTCGTTTAGATGATACCCATTACGAAGTTGCCGTGACTGTGACTGTCACTGCCAAAAATGATAATGCCACAGCATTTGTCGCCGAAGTAAAACAAGCAGGTATCTTTTTGATTTCGGGTGTACCTGAAGAACAATTGACGCAATTAGTCGGTGCTTACTGCCCTAACATTTTGTTTCCGTATGTGCGCGAAACAATCTCTGACTTAGTGGGTCGTGGTAGCTTTCCACAACTATTGTTAGCACCTGTTAACTTTGATGCTTTATTTGCTCAAGCGCAACAACAACGCGCTCAACAGCAAGCAGCAGCTACCATACAATAATTGCTTTTTTGTAGGGCTGAGCCATCAGCTCTACAATTTAACATTTATAAAAAATAATCGGGTTCGTGTGGTTTGCGCCGTATAGAATCTGGTGTATCACGTCTTTTAGCCATTTTGTGAGCATACATTTTGCGGTCGGCATGATTCCAAGCATGAATAATGCCATAAGTAGGATGACGAACATCGTAACCTACCGAAGCCTCAATCTTTGCACTTGATAATTGTTGTTCTAGTCTATCAACCAAAGTTTTAGCTTGGTTATCATCTGTCTCTACCAATAAAACCACAAATTCATCACCACCGATTCGTGCCACAATATCTTTTGAAGTTACAACTGCTTGAAGACACTGCGCGATACTTTTAAGTAAATTATCACCTGCTATGTGACCTTGTTTATCATTCACCACGTTGAGATAGTCTAA
>ERZ650309.934-NODE-934-length-13988-cov-11.467308_pt1 | contig 13988 bp, 14 predicted proteins | sample MGYA00376245_ERZ650309 | MGnify/ENA primary metagenome ERZ650309 (study PRJEB26733, sample SAMN07839294) | wastewater metagenome | biome: urban; feature: wastewater treatment plant; material: waste water | place: USA: North Carolina | collected 2016-04-26 ...
TGCTTTTTTGCTTTTTGTGGGGGTAGATGTAACACAAGTTAAAGCTATTGATATTCCAATTACCAACCTGTATAAATCCGTGTCCAGCACGGATTCAGTTAAATAAGCTAATAATAAATATATTGCTATTACCTAAAACATTATATACAATACCTATTCAACTCACTAAATAGGTAACAGGTTATGAAAACCAATCAACTAATGCAAGTCACTATCGGTCAATACACCCAACCAATCGAGCATAAAACAATGATGGGCCATCTCAATGCTCTTTGGGACTACGGTAACGGTTTAAGAGCGTTAAAGGGTTTAACACCCTTAGACCAAAAAGACTGGTTGCGTTCACAACAAACACGAGAATTACTTTTAGCCTTAAATCGCAAGTTTAATTCTGAAAATGTAATGGGGCAACCTGCCCCATTAGAAATAGATAACTTCGGACGCACAAAAATATCTGACATTACCAAAAACAACCCTTTCATTAGAACAAAACGCGGCACTGGTGGTGGTACTTGGGTTCACTTATATTTACTTTTAGATGCCGCCTCTTGGTTAGATGCCGATTTTAAATTAGAACTTTATGATACTTTTATAAACAATAAAATCCTCCAATGGCGAGAAGATGGGGGAGATGAGTTCCTTAATCTGAATATTGCTATTGATGCTTACCTCCCTGAACGTGAGGGCAAAGACAATACAGGTATCTTTATCCAAGTTGCTAAACAACTTAAAGCTAAAATACTAAACCCTGATGACACTTGGAACACAGCCAGTTTCCCTCAATTAGAAAAAAGAGCAAAGCTAGAAAAAGACCTTTGTAATTACCTTCGTTTAGGAATGGTACGCAACTACGACCATTTAAAAGAACTAATAACTAAGATATAAGGAACAACGTTTATGATTCACCTCATAGATGCCAACAACTACTTCCGCAGAGGGTTTGAAGTAGGTAAACCTATTTCTTCTCTTGTCCCCTTATTTAATACTCCTGAAACACGCTTTTATATCTTTGACGGTAAGTTTGCCAAGCGTAGCCGTCTCGCTCTTTATCCTGAATACAAAGCTAAACGCAATATCCAAGCGGCTGTTGATAGTGGTTTCTTCGAGTACTTAAATACAATTAAGACAGAATTACTTCCACATATAAGTAATGCTATTATTATCAAGCAAGACGGCTTTGAAGCGGATGATATTATCGCTGCCTTAGTAAACCACTTTGCCCCTGCCAAGAACCCTATCCTTATCCACAGTAATGATGCTGACTTTTTAGCACTGACGAATGAATTGGTGACGGTGACGGACAGGACAAAGAAACTTGCCCACGTCCCTGCTCACGAGGTTAGAGTATATAAAAGCCTTGTGGGTGACTCCTCTGACAACATCTCTGGTATCGAAAAATTAGGTAATTCATACTGGGAAAAGCTAAGCCAAGTAGATAAACAGCAATGGGAAGCTGTTTTAACAGAGCAAACAGATGAGTTCCCATTAACAGCAATCACCGAAGCTAAACACAAATGGATAACAGAGAATATGTCTTTGTTACGAACCTTTTACAAAATAGTAGGGTTTATGCCTGTAGACTTAGAAGCTGTGATGGCTAATGCAGTCATAAGCACTTATGACCCTATTAAGTACCACGAAACCATGACCAAGTATATGTGGATGTAATTATGAAACCTATTGACCAAATCAAACGAGTCCTTGTTGACTTTAGAAACTTTCAAGACCTTTATCCTCAAATTTTAGCTGAAGTTGAATCGGCTCAACTAATGGGCTTTGATATTGAAACCCATGATGAGAACCGTCACGAAGGCTTAAGTGCTTTGATGAAGATTGATGATGAGGGTTTCCGCCACGGTAAGAAACTTATTTTTGACAGTAACCGCACGATTACAACAGGCATTAGTATTTACTGTGATAACAGCGACACCGCTTACTACTTCAATTTGGCTCACGCTGATAGCAATAATTGTCTAAGCTTTGCCGAAGTACAACCTTTATTAGACGCTTTCAAAGGTTATTATGTTATTCACAACGCACCTTATGAGATTGTAATGATGGAGAAAAGCCTAAATATTGGTTACAAACTCCCTCATGGTCGAGTGATTGACAGTCTTATTCTTTGCGTGACTGCTTATAATTCAGATACTTATAGTAAGTCTGACTTTGCCTCAGCACAATTAACAGGTTTATATAAGTTAGTACCTGAGATACTAGCGGCACAGGCAAGAAACGACACCGAAGAATTAGAGCTTTTGACAAAGAAATTTGTCGCCAAAGAAAGCGATGCTAAACACAGTTACAATGGTTTCGTTAAAGACCTTGCGTGGGGTTTCGGCTTAAAGAAAGCCACTAAACATTGGCTTGGCTATCAACAAAAAACCTTTGAAGAAACGCTCGGTGATAAACCACACATGGGTGCGATCACAGGCGAAGAAGTTGTCTTTTATGGTGCTGACGATGCTATTTGCTGTTTGCAGTTATACCATACAGTCTTAGATTGGTTGATGAACAATAACCCTGCCGCGATTAAGACGTTCTTTGAACAAGAGAACCCTTGCTGTTGGGTTTATGCTCAAATGAATGCGACAGGCTTGCGTGTTGACGTTGACGCTATTTATAAGGCTCAAGACGAGCAACGCATTATTTATGCTGCTGCTTTACGCAAGATGCAAGGGCTATTGCGTCAAGCTTTAACCGAGAATCGCACTGAGCATGAACGCTTAGCTAAATACTCCCCGTGGTACGTCAAAAACAAAGATAAGTATCATACCCAAATCAAAGCCTTTGTTAATGCTGTTGGCACTGATTATGAGTTAGTCAATCACCATGTCCGTTCACCTGTAGGCAAAGGCTGGTCAGAGTTAGAGCCTAATGTTATTAATCTTAGCTACTACATGGGCAAGCGCGTTATCTTATTTAGCGTACTTGGCCTAACCCCTCGCATTGAAGCTGGTAAAATCATTAGCGATGCCGATGGGTGTAATATGCTCAAGGAGAAGGCTAAAAAGGAAGGGGACTTGTTAGCGGCAGAAGTGTTGGAGACGTATGAGACGATTGCTTCGATTGAGCAGGCGTTGAAGCTTTTTATAAATAATTTCATCAAGCTAACTGACCCTGATACAGGGAGAATGTACCCTACAATTAGTAGCTTGCTAGATACACGAAGAACGGCTGTAAGTAACCCAAATTCACAACAATTAAGTAAGCGAGGAAATAGTAAGTATATAAGATCTTTCTTCTTACCTGATGAAGATGACCATGTTATTTTAGCACCTGACTGGAGTGCTGTTGAGTTAGTTATTATTGGTGGATACAGTAATGATGCTAATTTTGTTGAGGCTTATGGTCAACGACCTCACCGAGACCTACACACTAAAACAGCAGCTTTAATGTGCGGAATATCTGTTGAGGAATTTAATAAACTACCTAATAAAAAAGACATCAGGAAAGACATCGGTAAGCCGAGTTCCTTCGCGTTTTGGTATTCAGGCTCACTAAGAACAGTAGGAATAACTTTAGGATGGGACGAGGATAAAATCCGTGAGATGACAGAGATTTACCGCTCAGGTTTCTCTGGAGGAGAACAATGGCGTTTAGATACTATTGCTGAGGTTAAACGCAAAGGTTTTGTTCAACTACCTGATAACTTAATTCGTTATCGTTACGAAGCCACCCAAGAGTGGTATGACTTAATGATGGTTAAGTTTCAGCGTTTAGGTATCCCTGAGTTCGGTAAAAGTTGTTTAAGAAGGATTCAAGCTCGTGCAGGAAACCAAGCGGTAAATTCCCTTGTACAAGGTCTCTGTGCTACTTATGCTAAACGCAAACTATATCGGTTTATGTTTGAGATTGTTCCAAAGTTAGGTTTACGCGCAAGAGTAATGACTGTTATCCATGACGAGTTGGTAATTAGTTGTCACCGTGATGATGTTCTAAAGTGCAAAGCTGTTCTTTATGAGTTGATGATTGACGGAGAAGGTATTTTTAATAATGTCTATCTTGATAGCTCAATGGCAATGGGTCGCAACTTCTTAGCTTTCGACCCTGTTAAGAATCCTAGAGGCTTAGTCGAGTTAAATGAGATAGATAAGAAACTACCTTGTATTCCTGAGAATCGGTGGGGGGAGAAAGCGACAGAGGAAGAAACAGCAGTTATTTTAGAATATTTGTTTAAATAAAACTTAATCTCTTGTATAGTAGAACAAGAGATTAAATTCTAAAGGTGTTTATAGTATGAGAAGACCTAAATCAGATTTTGAACTAACTCAAAGTATCCTCCACCAGATGTTTAACTACGACTCAGAAAAAGGGACCTTAATTAATAAAGAGGGCTTTAGAGGTCGTACCGCAGGGGTAACTGCTGTACAATACATGAAAAGAGGAACTGCTCCTGTAGTTAGTATTTATGGGAATAGTTACCAACTAGGGAGAATCATTTGGGTTTATGTTTATGGTTATAATCCAGAAGAGAGAGTAAGATTTATTAATAGAGACTATAGTGATATACGCCTAAACAATCTTTGCCTACAGTTAAAAGTTAAAGCTGAGTTACCAACACAGGCAGAGTTAAGGGAATACCTTAGATATGACCCTGTTACAGGCTCAATGATTTGGGGAAAACTACCTACATTTGGAAGCAGACAAAAACTCGGAAACACTTTTGGCTGTTATGATAAGAGAAATTCAAGGATGGTTGCACGTTTTAATAACTGCCAGAAGCAACTTACCAGTTTTATTTGGTGTTATATGACAGGGAATTACCCACAGAAAGGTTTCGTAATTGACCATAAGAATGGCAACCCATTGGATAACTCATGGGGAAACCTTCGAGAAGTCACTCAACAGCAAAATTTAGGAAATATAAATAAGAATAGAAAGGGAACTAAGTGTTTAAGAGGGGTAGCAAAAAACTACTACGGTAAGTTTCACATGAGACTATGGTATAAAGGAGTAAAATATGGTGGTCCTGTTAGAGACACACAAGAAGAAGCCCACGCCGACTATATTGAATTACACAAGAAACTTCACTCAGAATTTTCTAACTACAGTGAAAAGTCTAAATAATACAAACTATAAGGTATCGGCGAAAACGCCACGATTAAAAAATTCACGCTCCTGAGAACTCAGGAGCGTGAATAGTTGCTATAATAACCCTAAACTCAGCAAAGGTTTAGGGTTATGTCGTTCTCAAATTTTTCAAAAACAGTTATGTTATCGGCCTTACTAGAGGCGACAAAAAGGCTATCGGACGGAAAACATAAAGTCGTCCCAGCACACAACGGTGTTATCTTAAACCCTGCCACTTATCTTGGTGCTGCCCCTCTTTACATCCAACTCCATATCTACGGACATAACCCTCCTGTTATTACTAACAGCGAGCCTATTCAATGGACAGCAAATTCAATTAATTGGCCAACAATTACTGAAGTGTTTATCGTTAACGATTCAATAGGCCAAGAGATACTAATGACAGGGGCATTATCATCGCCGTATGCGATGCCGATAGGTAATACCTTTATTGCTTCCGCAAACTTATGGGAGGCGAGCCTTGTTTAAATCAACCGCTTTCGGGCTTGTCAGGTTTAACCCTGTTCAAAACATTAGCTTACTGTTCTTTGACATTGAGACAGAATATCAAGTTGCAAGAGCAAACCTAACTCTTGGTCAAAGCTATCAGTACGCGCAAGAACCACTAACCAAAGACCTTCGCTATTTTAATATTACCATTCCAACAATGCGTTACTATCTAAACGCAGATGACTCATTGAATATTAGCTATGAGCGAGCAACAAACTTGGCATGGTTGGAGTGGATGTATAACATCCATAAACTGACAAAGCCGTTTCTATTCGACCATCCTATCTACGGCACATTAAAAGTTCGTTTTGCCGAAGCCTTAAAGATTCCTAAAGGTATCAAAGGCGGCCAAGCCTGTGTGGATAGTGTGGGGTTACGTTTAATTGAGGTCTTAGACACGGCAATGGCATTGGCAACGCCATTGGGTAGTCAGTTCGGTGAAATTATTACCAACCAAACCCACTGGGAAACCCATAACCTATTTGACTTTCCACATCATACAGTTAGCACCGAGTACCGTTCCGAAGATACGGCTTTCAGCTTAGGTGGGAATTACCAGTACACGGTTAGAGGTGCAAAGCCTGAAGAAAGAACTTTTGACTTACAATTTGAAGGTTTAAAGTACACCGCAAACGGTTTAACCTTAGATAGTAATATAAATAGACAAAACAATATGGCTTACTTAGAGCAGTTTTATTACCACTTTAAGTTGCATAAACCGTTCTATTACAATCACCCTGTCTATGGCCGAACCAAAGTGCGTTTTAAAGAACCGTTAAAAATACCGAAGCTAAGAATCAACGGCAACGGTTGGACAGATAATTTTGATATTACCTTAGTTGAGGTTATTGAAGATGCTACCCGTTACGTCTAATCCAATACACATGGCGGAGGCAACAAGTCTCACACCTGAACCGTATGTAGAGCTGTTTAAGTTTATACCAAACTTTAATACACCCGATCAATTCATGGCGTTTACAAATCACCCAACAATTAATTGGCAAGGAGTTACTTACGAGAACTTCCCCCATGACTTTAATGGGTACAATATCCAGTCAACAGGTGAACAAAGTCGGCCTAAGTTACAAATTGCAAACCCTAACTCAGTGTTTAGTAGTTTAATATTGGCAGGTTCTTTACGACAGGCACAACTAATTAGATATTTAGTGCTTCGCAAAGACTTGTTGGAAGATAATAACATCTTCTTACGAAACAAATGGTTAGTCTCTAAGGTAATGAATATTACACGAGACACCGTGTCTTTTGAACTACGCAGTGTACTTGACGGTGTGCGATATAACTTACCTGCAAGACAATATATTTCACCTGAGTTCCCTGCGACCAGTATGGGTTAAGAAATGGCTAATGCTTTTAACTTAATAAATTTGCTAAACAGACCTTACCAAGATGGTAAGGTCGATTGCTATGGTTTAGCGCGAGCCTACTACCAAGAAGAATACGGTTTAAGTTTACGCAATTACGCAAGACCAATGGGGTTTAATCACGAGGGCTTAGACTTATTGGCGGATAACTTTGCCAAAGAGGGGTTTGAAGTTGTACCTCTATCTGGAATCACTAGCCTTAGAAAAGGTGATGGTTTGCTGTTTTCTATTTTAGGGAGTAGAAACTTAAACCATGTGGGTGTGTATGTTGGCAGTGGTTATTTTATTCACCATCTTTACAATGGAATGTCTAAGTGTGAGAGTTTAGACGCGAGATGGTTTAATCGTATCAGTCTTGTTGTCCGTCACCCTGACATTACAAGAATCAACGACAACCGTATCGGTACAGTCAGTCTATTAGATTTATTGCCTCCCCACTTACGCGACAAGGTTAAAGAAAATGCTTCAAACGATATTTAATAATTTGCAAACCTATTGGCAGCCTCAGTTTGAACGCTGTGGAGTTGTTTTAAAGGATAATAATATTGTTGAATTAGAGAACACCCACAGCGAGCCAAAGAATAACTTTTCTATGGTTGATATTCCTGCCGATGCTGTTGCCTTGTGGCATACTCATCCTCACGGCTGTGCTAATTTATCAGTCGAGGATTATCATAACTTTCAGACTTACCCTCAGTATCTACATATTATTGTTGGTCAACGAGAAGTCGCTTACTATTATGTTGACACTGACGGTTCTGTTTTAAGGGGAGATGACCATGTTGGTTAAACTGATTCTGACAGGATACTTGAAAGACTTTGTGCCTAAAGGTGAAATCTTTGTTGACGCTTTTAACGCTCGTGATGCTTTGATGAAAGCAGGGAACTATCTGCCAAAAGGAGCCACACATCGAGTACAAGTGGTCGAGTTAGTTTGTGTGGACTCTCTACAAGAAAACCATGAGGTTCTAACTATTCAGCCTCTCTATCAAGGCAGTGGTGGCAGCAATAAAAAAGCTGGAGGCATTCAAATAGCTTTAGGTATTTTACTTGTGGCTTTCTCAGGAGGGATTGCAGCAGGTTTGGGTTTAACTAAAGGAGCAGTAATCTTAACAGGCGCACAACTTATTCTTGGCGGAGCCTTACAGCTTTTGCAAAAATCACCGAAAGCAGACCCGATACAAGGAGATAAAAAGAGCCGATTTATTAATGGTGAGAAGAACACGGTTAAAGAAGGCACACCGATTCCGTTGATTTACGGTCGTCAAAAGGTTTACCCTCATGTGTTATCCTTTAATATTGATTCCAGTGATTATAACCCTAATTTGGAGACATAAATGAGCAAGTATCAAGGCTCAGGTGGTAAGAAACCTAGAACCCCTGTTATTACCAATGATAATTTATTTTCCAAAGACAAGGTTGAACTACTTCTTGGCGTTGGCGAGGGTCAAATCTTCGGCTTAGAGGATGGGTTTAAGTCGTTCTTTGCAGGGGAAATTCCTTTGCGCGATAAAGACAATAATAACTTACTAAGAGAGTTAACCCCACAAGAGTACAAAGGTATTCCCACTGCCGAAACTGTCACCTTTGCTCTCGGCGGTGAAAGCTCCACGCAATCAGTGGGTGTAAACATCTTACAGAAAACCCCTGTGGTTCGTTACACGCCTGAGCAGTATCGGGGACGGATGAAGAAATTAGACGTGAGAATTAACATCGCTCAGCTTTATGAAGAAGACTCATCAGGAAACGTAAACCCAAACACGGCTGAGTTTCGTATTGAGTATAAAACAGCGCGGGGGGCTGACCCGTGGGTGGTTTTAGACTTTAGTAATGCGAGTCCCATAAGCTTTCCTGACCTTAGTGGTATTACTTTTGCCGTTGCCACTCATACCGATGGAAAGAATAAGTACCGATTAACAGGTAAAACAGGTCAGGGTTTTGTTATTGATTTCAGAACGACAGTGCCAACTTTGACAAATGATGACTATATCATTCGCGTGACTAAGTTTAACCCCGATACAAATAATAGTGCTTCAATTAAAACAGCTTGCGACATTATCTTTGACAGTTACCAAATTATTAACGAACCTACTCGCAGTTTTACAAACACAGCTTTAATTCACCTAATTGGCCGAGCAAGTGACCAATTTAGTTCTTTACCTGACTTCTACGGTATCTTCAAAGGCTTATTAACTCCTGTCCCTAGTAATCGTGTCGAAGCGGCTGTCGGAAGCGGTTGCTATGTTGGAGCTTGGAACGGCACCTTAACCCCTCAATGGCATAGCAACCCAGCATGGGTACTATATGACTTGTTGAACCACCCTCGCTACGGAATGAGACGGTATGCCCCTAGCTTAAACATCTACACGCAAGATTTTTATGATGTGGGTGTTTACTGTGACCAAGCCGTTCAAAATAGCTTCGGTAGTGGTGAAGAAAAACGCTATACCATGAATCTACTCTTGGCCGAAAATCAAGGTGGGTGGGAAACCTTAGAGAATTTAGCAGGGGCTTTCGACTCAGTGTTATATGATGACGGTGAAGGCAATATCCGTCTGAAAGTTGACCGTTGGGTTGAACCACGTCTGTTGTTTACGCCTGAAACAGTGACTGCCGAAGGCTTTAACTACAGCTTTACCGATGTCACCACTTGGTACAATAGTGCTACCGTCAGCTTTACTAATCCCGAACGTGGATGGCAAGAGAGTCGCGTCAAAGTCATCAATCAGGATGCTATCGACCAAAATGGAGAAATACCTTTAGACTTTGTGGCAGTCGGTTGCATCAGCGAAAGCGAAGCCACTCGTAGAGCTAGAGCAAGATTACTAACAGCTAACAATGAGAAGACTATTGTCAGCTTTACAACAACACGTTTAGGTTTAGTCGTTGACCCTTTAGAGATCATCTATTTGGCAGACCCTTTATTGGGCTGGGGTAAGACAGGCCGTATCTCTCATAGTGCAGGTTTATTAGTTTACTTACGCGACCCGATTAACTTAGCTTTGTCAGCAACAACAGACTTTATTATTCAAACGACAACAGGGCTATTTCAAAGCAAAGTCACGCAGGTTAACCCTGACGGACGTATCTTGCAAGTAATAACAAATACAGCCGCGTTTTTAGCCGCAGACTTGCCTGAGTTCGCTCAATTCAGCATCGGTGATGCTGCTTTCAGAGACAATTTAGTAAAGCCTTTCCGCATCACAGCGATTGAACCCTCCCGTGACTACAACACATTCCAAATAACGGCTTTAGAAGTTAGCAAAGAAAAGTATGATGTTGTCGGCAATGCCCAAAACATTAGCATTGCCATTGATACTGACCGTTACTTTAACTTGAATTTACGGAAGCTATTTGAAGACACGAATCACTCCACAGATAGAATGTACAACAGCGTTACGTTTACCTTTGACGGTACGCAAGAGAAAGCGCAAAACTCTTTCCTCTTAATCTGCGGCTCAACAACCTCTGAATACGGTTTAACTATTGGGGATTGGACAGGGCTACTACCTGTTGGTGTTAAGCCAAAGTTAGTGTTCAAAGGCAATGTTAAGATCATGGGTCGGGGCGGCAAGGGTGGGGACGGAGGGGGTGTCTCAAGTAGTCTAATAGGTTTATACATCTATCCAAGTGTACCCGACTGGGTTTATGAGCAAGCGAAAGGAAAAATAGGGGGGGATGGGGGGCCAGCCATTTACTTAGACTACCCTGTGGATATTGAGATAGCTTCAGAAGCAGAAGTCGAATTTCTAGGTGGGTACGGAGGGGGTTATGGGGGAGATGGGGCCACTATACTGGTCACATCGGGTTTTTACACGGTTAATGCAGACTATAGGATTTCGGGGGCGGGGGGGTCGGGGGGTTACCCTTATGGTGATACAGGTGTAGGGGGACAAATCCCCCCTTACAGTTTCGGGGTCCCCTCGGGTAGTTCAGGAACAAAAGAAAATGGGGGGGCTTTAACTCCAACCAACCCCCCTTTCTATGTAAAGATATACTCCAGTGTCGGTTACTTAGTACATGGACAAGGGGCGGCAGGTTTACCAAGAAGCGAGGTTAATAATCCTGTACCTCATTACACCTCAGCGGTACATCCCGTCTTAGGAATACTTACGAGGCAAGGTCCCCGTGTGAACGGTAATCAAGGCATCGGCGTTGTCAATCACGCTAACTTAAACATTACCTCACTTGGAGCAGGGTCAGTATTGACCTATAATACAATTTCGGGTTACACCACTTTGACAGGCTAAATAACATGACTCTTAAATCAGGCAAAGTTTACAGCGACATCGGCACACCAAGTAATACCTACGGTGTTGACGGTGATATTTATATGCAGTTAGATGGGTTGAAAACAACTTATCGAAAAGAGGGTGCCGTTTGGGTCGCTGTCGGCAGCAGCTTAGGCGCAATCCCTGAGTTTATTTCGGGGTCAGGTGTGCCAAGTAGCCTACTTGGAGCTGACAACCAATACTATCGAAATGTTGAAAACCAAGATATTTATTATAAAGGCGGCGGCATTTGGAGTGCTATCGGTAACTTGCAGGGTTTAGCTTTTCAGTCTGTACTCATTCAACATGGTATCGGCAAAGACCTTAGTACTCCCCCCAATTTAATTAACTCAGGAACTTTAAATAGTTATCTAGTTGCAGGTGAGTTTTACTTTACAAACACTGTTGCGGATAGACCTTTTAACTATGGCTTGATGAAAGTGTGGCGTGAAAACAGTACTGCTATATATCAACTTGTTCAAGGAGCATGGGGGGAAGGATTAGCTACTCGATACAGTGGGGACGGAGGAGCAACATGGAGATCTTGGAGATACCCATTTTCAGGGGGGTTAGCAACTACTCTCGCTGACGGTCTAGTTAGAAAAGCAACAGCATTACAATTAGGTAGTGGCACTGCTAATGTTTGGCCTGATGCCGAAACCATTGCAGGTGGAAAAAACTATTCTTTCTCAACGGATGGTTATTTAAAACTACCTTCTTGGCTCGGTGGGTTTATCATTCAGTGGGGATATAATTCTAACACCACTAATGCTATTCAAACGATTAATTTCCCAATTCCATTCCCTAACTCTTGCCTAAACATCCTAGCTACAGGAGATGCTACTTCTAATCCTGATAGAGCTGAGATTATCACCTTAGAAATATTAAGCACCTCTCAATTCAAATGGCATGGGGCAGGAGCTAATCCTGATAACACTATCTCTGAACCCAGCAAAGGTTGGTGGTTTGCGGTAGGCTACTAAAAAAACAACTCATGTGATAAACTAAGTCAAATTCGTTTATCACATGAGTTTATCTACTATGACTGAGCCTACCGCAGCCACTTTTGTTGGCGCAAAATACTCAGCCAGCATTGCAGGATTCTTCGGCAGTGTCGTTGCTTTAACTTTCTTAAAAGAATTAACTGTTCTGCAAATGTTATTAGCCGTCTTTACAGGCTGTGCAACTTCGACTTATACAACTCCCTTATTTATGCACTATCTCTCAGTGAGTTCTGAGTTAAATGATGGTGTCGCCTTTGTTATCGGTGTTGTTGCAATGCATTTAGTTCCTGCTGTTCTTGCTTTAGTGGATTCAGTCCGCAAGAACGCAGGTGAGATTATTAAAAAACGCATTTAACAATGGGTGTTATATGTTAGCTGATGTCTTAACCGTTTTTAATTTATTAGCAGGGTTAGCAATACTTTTTGAAAGTCTTGCTGTGATGAATCAGATGACGAAATACACCTCTCACAAGTTGCGATTTGCGTATGCTTTTTTAGCAATGGGAGGCTTCTACACAGCCTTAGAGCCTGAAGTCATCCACTTAGCTCCCCTTGCCTTAAACCTAGCCACCGCTTATCTTATTATAACAGTACGTTTTAACCGATGTGAAATAACAGGGTCTCACAAAGCTATTTCTGGAGTTTAACTATGGCTAATTTATTTTTAACAGGTTCGGGCGCACCCACAAGTGCTATTGGTGAAGCAACTGACTATTACCGTGATACGGTAACAAACTTAATCTATTACAAAGACAGCCCAACCAACTGGGTTGGTGTTCCTAGTTTAATTCCTACTCCTGACGGTGTAGGTACTACTTGGTTGTACGGTAGTGGTGAGCCAAGCAACAGTATCGGTGAGCCTAATGATTACTACCGTAACGAAACCAATGGTGTTGTCTATCGTAAAGATGGTTCTAACGAATGGCAGCCTAAAGGTACTTTAGACTTTATTGGTGTTTATGGTGTTCAATGGGGTAATGGCTTAGGCGCACCTACTTCTACACCTCCTTTAAATAACCTACCTGCTGGCTCGTTTTATTTAGACGTTACTACCTCTGATATTTATTACAAAGACCCATCCTTAGCTTGGGTATTAAAAGGCCAACTGGGTGGAGGCGGTGGAGGCGGCGGTTCTGTTACTGTTATTGACGGCTTAACTTCTACAAGTACAACAGCAGCATTATCCGCTAATCAAGGTAAAGAACTTAATGATAGATTGAGTACTGTTGAGACAGCACAAACAGGCTATGGAAATATTGTTACTTACAGTGCCAGTGCTTTTGATGCTGCTGGTTCTGCGGCTACAGCTCAAACCAATGCACAAGCCTACGCAGATACCTTAGTTGTAGGCTTGTTGGACGACTGTGGTAATTATAACCCAACAGCTACGAGTGCTTACCCAACTTCAGGTGGGAGTGGAGTAGAAGGGGCTATCCTGAAAGGGGACTTATGGGTTATCAGTGCTGATGGTAATGTTAACGGTATCCCTGTCACCGTTGGAGACACTATTCGTGCTTTAGTTGATAGTCCTGCTCAAAACAACGCTAACTGGGCGATTACTCAGAACAATCTGATTTACATTCCAGAAAACAGCAGCAACAAAGCGACTTCTTTAGAATCACCAAGCGACATTAACTACCCCACAACCCAAGCGATTGTGACAGCCCTCAATGGTTATGCAACTGTCGCTAATCAACGCTATCAGTTTTTAAATGATTCTACTACAACACTAACAACCTACACCGTCCCTG
>ERZ650309.935-NODE-935-length-13982-cov-9.724636_pt1 | contig 13982 bp, 6 predicted proteins | sample MGYA00376245_ERZ650309 | MGnify/ENA primary metagenome ERZ650309 (study PRJEB26733, sample SAMN07839294) | wastewater metagenome | biome: urban; feature: wastewater treatment plant; material: waste water | place: USA: North Carolina | collected 2016-04-26 ...
AGACATAGGATGATGCCAACGGCCATAACGCCATACTTGACCAACACCTTGGTCTAAAAAACTTTTTACATGAGAAAGGGGTAAATTTAATTGCAATACTGCATTGAGTCCTGCACGACTGGTTTGATACCAAGGGTTCCATTGCTCATCGCCCCATTGTGCAAGATTTAACACATAATTATGAATGGACTGTTGTGGCCAATAATGCAATAACTCTGCTAACGCAATATCATCACGACCACAACGCGCCAACCAGTCCTTAATCAAAGGTTTATTTAACCAATGAGCATAGCGGCTCTTCTTTATATCCCGAATAGTCCGCATACCGCCATGTTGTTGCAGCCGCCCTAACAAGTACAACACATAACGGTCACGGTGGTAGTAAAAACAAGTTTTCTCTTTAGGTAAACAAGCAATGACTTCGTCTAGTTGGCTTTGTTTCATTAGTAACCTCCTTTTTACTAACCCTTCACACACACAATTTGGCGTAAGGTATGAACGACCTCCACTAAATCGCTCTGATACGCCATAACAGCCTCAATGTCTTTATAAGCCGCAGGGATTTCATCCACTACCCCTTTGTCTTTACGACATTCAATACCCTCAGTTTGTAACACCAAGTCATGACTATCAAATTTACGTTTAGCTTCCATTCGACTCATTTTGCGCCCTGCTCCATGCGAACAAGAACAAAATGACTCACCATTACCTTTACCACGGACAATATAGGACTTTGCGCCCATACTGCCCGGAATAATGCCTAACTGTCCTACTTGTGCGCTAATTGCCCCTTTACGGGTAATATAAACCTGCTCACCAAAATGGGTTTCTTGTTCCACATAATTATGATGACAATTAATCGCTTCTTTGGTGAGCTCAAAACTCGGTAATACGGTTTTTAGTGCTTCCACCACTAAACGCATCATTTCCCGACGATTGAGCATGGCATAATCTTGCGCCCAAGAGACGGCTTCAACATAGTCAGCAAAGTGTTGTGTACCTTCCACCAAGTAAGACAAATCTTTATCAGGTAAATGGCCATATTCACGGTGCATATCCTTTTTGGCCAACTCAATAAAATATCGACCAATACAGTTGCCAATGCCTCGGCTACCAGAATGTAGCATCACCCAAACATCTTGGTTTTCATCTAAACAGATTTCGATAAAATGATTACCGCCACCCAATGTGCCTAACTGTCGTGCCCATGTTTGGCGAAACTGCTTAATCATTTTCATGATACCTGCATGTTTACCAACAATTTTATCAATGCCCACATCTAAGGCACTGATACTAGAAGCTTTGACAGTTTCGCGTTTGTGTTCAGCAAAACCAACAGGCACAGCTTTTTCAATCGCAGTACGCAATACTTTAGGATTATCAGGAAGTTGATGGGCTTTAAGTGACAAGCGCACAGCATTCATGCCACAACCAATATCCACACCCACTGCTGCTGGAATAATTGCGCCTTTGGTGGGAATCACCGAACCAACGGTTGCACCAATACCCACATGCACATCAGGCATGGCCGCAATATGAGAATAAACAAAGGGCAACGCGGCTAGGTTGCGTAATTGTTGTAAAGCTTGTGGGTCAACCTCGTTAGTAAAAATTTTAACGGGTTTGTGACCATTTTTTTCGTTGGCATTTAAAACCAATTGTACAGGCATGATAAATCTCTCAACGAACCAACCGCATATCAGTCAGTTCAGATATTTAAACAAATAGGGATCACTATTTGTTTTGGGTAATCCATACAACAGCTTTTGTTTCTGGGTGAGAAACACAAAACTATTGCCCAAAGAAAAAGCCCTAGCGAATTAAGCTAGGGCTTTAAACTCTAGCTTGAAGGGTTATCACTCCTTCAAGCTAAGATTCTTGAAGAAGTGTATTAAGCAAATTGTAAATACTGAATACTACTCATTGTTCAAGAACCTCCAAAATCGTTTGAAATAGCCAATGTGCTATCGAATGGCGCGCATATTAGTATTTCTTATGTAAATAATCAATATATCTGACAAAAGATTTTTTAACAGCAGACAAAATGCTACATTGAGGCGACCAAAAACCTTAATGAGATTCGATTATGCTAACAGGTAGTTGTTTATGTGGTGGGATTCACTATCAATATGCAGGTGACATTACAGAAATTGCCTTATGTCATTGCCAACAATGCCGCAAAGCCCAAGGCTCTGCCTTTGCGAGTAATTCGCCAATTGACAGCCGTTTATTTACCTTCACCCAAGGTGAAGAGCTATTACAAAGCTACTATTCTAGCCCATTAAAAAAACGAGTTTTTTGTCAACGTTGTGGCAGTCCACTCTATAGCCAACGAGATGATTTACCAGAGATTATTCGTTTACGTTTAGGCACTTTAGACAGCCCTATTAGCTGCCAACCCAGTTATCATATTTATGCGGCAAGTAAGGCAGAATGGTGGACCATTAACGATGATAAACCACAGTACTCCAAACTAAAACCTCGTGAAAATTAAGACTTTTTGTAAAGAAGACGAGTTAATAACCCCATTGCCTCGATAAAAGTCTTTATATTGCTTCACAGAGTGACAAAAAACAGCATATTTTTATTTAAAAACCCTTTAATATAAGTAGAGATATAGATTTATGAGCTTTGACTTTTTCGATGCGTACATCGCTAAAAGCATGATATAAGATCTTACTTGGTCATCTTATCGGTACAACAAACCAATTAAACATTAATCACTAGAGATCAAATTAAGATTGTTGTAGATTTATAATTAGATATAAATGAAGTACTCAACATCAGATAGTGCATTCATTAAAAGTAAAAGAATCAGTTTGCTAACACAGCCTGTCCACATGGAGAATTCTCATCATGGCTACAATTAACGGCACAAACAATAACGAAACACTACTTGGTACAAATGGTGACGATACCCTTTATGGCTTAGCAGGCAATGACACTCTATTTGGACTCGAAGGCAATGATACGCTTGATGGTGGCACTGGTATAGATTCATTATCTGGTGGTTTAGGCGACGACCAATATTATGTTGATGATACTAATGACATTGTTGTGGAGTTGATTAATCAGGGTAAAGACACCGTTTTATCAACCGTGACTTATACCTTATCTGCTAACCTTGAGAACCTCACATTATTGGGTAATTTAGCCATTAATGGCACGGGTAATGACTCTGCCAATTTGATACTAGGCAACAGTGCTAACAATATTTTAGTCGGTGGCGGTGGATTCGATACCATTGAAGGCGGCTCTGGAGATGATAGCATCACTGGCGGTGGAACGACTGATAAACTTTATGGACAAGATGGCAATGACACACTAACAGGTGGCGGTGGCTCAGATGAGCTATATGGTGGCGCAGGTAATGACTTACTAAGTACCGTTGGTGCAGGTGAAGCGATTCCTCCTACTTTAAATCCATTTGTTTTATATGACTCAAAAGTTAAAACAGCACAAGACTTGGCTAGAGCCATACTGGCTCCTGTAGCTGATGGTCAAACTTCAAATATTCAGCTAATTAATGGATCAGCTAAATACACTGGTGCAGATCAAGCTGCTGCATTTTTTGATAAATTAGAATTTGGGCAATTAGAGGGCGTCAACTTTTCTTTAGGTAAAGGTATTGTTTTAACGAGTGGTGATGCTCAAATTCCTAGTAGCAATACCTCTACAGGATTCGGAGATAATAATGGCAAAGAAGGCGATGAACAACTCACCAAAATCGTCAATGAGCTTTTTCCAGGCTCAAAAAGTTTTGATGCTTCAGTTTTAGAGTTTAAATTTACTGTTACTGATGCAAATTTAACCCAAGTTACGTTTGATATTTTATTTGGCTCTGACGAATATCCTGAATATGTTGGACAATTTGTCGATATAGCTGCGGTATATGTTGATGGTATTAACTATGCCTTCTTCGAGAATGGTAAACCATTAAGTGTTATTCAAGATAACTTAACGCCTGGCAACTTTTACAACAACAAAGATCGTGCTTTAGCTATCGAATATGATGGAATGTCTGCACCACTTAAAATAACAGGTAATCTACTTGGTGCTGGTGAACATACCATTCGTATTGCCATCGCTGATACTAAAGATTCTATTTTAGACTCTGGTATTTTTATTTCTAATTTACAAGCAGTTGCTGATACAGGTGAAACTGGGGTACGCCTAAACAATAGCGATATTTTAGATGGTGGCCCAGGTGCCGATACCATGAAAGCGGGTTATGGTAATGACTTCTATTCTGTTGATAATGTTGGTGATGTTATTGAAGAAGATGATGGCAAAGGTAATGACACCGTTAATAGCACCATTAATTACACCCTTTCTGCAAATTTAGAAAACCTCAACTTATTAGAAACACAAAATGGTGATAACAATCTAACTGGTGAAGGCAATGCCAAAAACAACCGCTTAAAAGGCAATAGTGGCAATAACCTATTAGTTGGTAATGCAGGAAATGATACCCTTGATGGCGGATTAGGTACTGACACATTAGTTGGCGGAGAAGGCGACGATAGTTATATTATTCGTGATGAAAGTGACGTGATCATTGAAAGTGGCTTATCAACAAATGATATCGTAAAAAGTACCGTTTCTTTCACCTTATCAAATAATCTCGAACATTTAATATTATTAGATAATGCCTTAAATGGGACAGGTAACACAGGTAACAACCGCGTTACGGGCAATAAACTCAACAATATATTAACAGGTGATGCAGGAAACGACACACTTGATGGTAGTGAGGGTGATGATACTTTAATTGGTGGGACAGGTGACGACACATACTATATTGACTCCGCTAAAGATATCATCAATGAATTAATAGGCCAAGGTAAAGATACTGTTTTTAGCAGTATCAGTTATGTGTTAGCCGCCAACATAGAAAATATCACCCTAACAGGTGATGCAAACCTTGATGCTACAGGAAATGATATTAATAATATTATTACAGGCAATAACGGCAAAAACATTCTCACTGGTGGAAAAGGTAATGATATCTATATTATTGGTGAAGGTGACACAGTTATTGAACTTGAAAATGAAGGCATTGACAGTATTCAAAGCTCTGTAAGTTATAATTTAAGCAATAGTCATATTGAGAATCTCAGCCTACTAGGCAAAGATAATATTGATGCTATAGGAAACCACTTAAATAACACTTTAACAGGTAATGAAGGAAATAATATATTAAATGGCGGGCAAGGCGTTGATTTGATGATTGGTGGTTTGGGCGATGATATCTATTACATCGACTCCATTAACGATAAAATCACCGAACTGTCAAATCAAGGCAACGATACTGTTATCAGTACAATCTCATATTCTTTGGCCAATACTGAACTAGAGCATATTACATTAATAGGCACAGAACATCTTAAAGCTACAGGAAGTAGCAAAAATAATATACTAATTGGCAATGAGGGCAATAACACTATTGATGGTGGTACAGGTAATGATACCCTCACAGGTGGATTAGGAGATGATACTTATATTATTGACAATGCTAGTGATGTGATTGTTGAATTAGCTAATCAAGGTAATGATACTGTATTTAGCCAAGTTTCCTATTCATTAGGTGGTACTAGTATTGAAAACCTTCGTTTAATTGGCACTGGCACACTCAATGCTACAGGCAATGATGAAAATAATCTAATCGTTGGGAATAATGCTAATAATGATCTTTCTGGTGGCAAAGGTAGTGATACGCTTGAAGCAGGAGCTGGTAATGATACATTAAGAGGTGGTGACGGTGCAGACTTCTTATTAGGAGGCGGTGGTAACGATACTTATTATATTGAGAATCAGGATGATTTTATTAAGGAACTGCCTTTAATTGGTACTGATACAGTGATTAGCACGTTAAATTATACACTTGGTGCTTATTTAGAAAACTTAACATTAGAGGGCTCTGCAACAAGTGGTGACGGTAATGAGCTTGACAATAATATTGTAGGAAATACAAACGACAATATCCTCAATGGATATCGGGGCAATGATACTTTAGATGGCGGTGTGGGAGCAGATACGCTTATTGGTGGTATCGGTAATGATACTTATATTATTGACAACATAAATGATGTGATTACAGAGTTTGATAAACAAGGTATAGATACCGTTCAAAGTAAAATCACCTACTCTATTGCCTCTCTGGAATTCATAGAAAATCTGACCTTATTGGGTTTTGGTGATTTAAGTGCGACAGGCAATAAGCTCAACAATATTATTAAAGGTAATGACGCTAAAAACACCTTAGATGGTGGTGAGGGTATTGATACCCTTCTTGGCGGAAACGGTGATGATACGTATATTGTTGATAATTTGAATGATCAAGTTATCGAAGTAGCAGATAATGGCACTGATACTATACAAACAAATCTTTCCTATATACTCACTGACAATATTGAAAATCTGATATTAACAGGTACAAGTCATATTACAGGAACAGGTAACACGCTCAGCAATAAATTAATTGGCAATGCTCATGACAATATTCTAAATGGATTAAGTGGCAATGATACCCTAGAAGGTGGTGCTGGCAATGATAGCTATATTTTCACACGTAATAGCGGCATGGATGAAATATTTGACAACCTTGGTAACAATACTCTTCTAATCAACAATTTACTCCTCAGTGAGCTAGGCTTTAGCAAAGCAAGCAATAACTTAGAAGTTAGTATTAATGGGCGCAGTGACAAAGTTATCATCAGAGATTGGTACACGAATAATAATAATCGTATGAGTTTACAATTAACAGATGGCACTACTCTATCAGCAACCCAATTAGAAGAAAAAGCCAATGCTAATACTTCTAATAATGGCTCTGGAGCTGGTAGCAGTGGTAACGACAATTTAACAGGCACTACAGGCAATGATAATCTCAATGGCGGTGAAGGTGCTGATACCATGGCTGGTGGTAGTGGTGATGACATTTATACAGTCGACAATACTGGCGATGTTGTTATTGAAAACGAAAATCAAGGCACAGATACCATTAAAAGCTCTGTCAACTACACATTGTCTAACCATGTTGAGAAACTGGTATTAACAGGTACTGGCTTTATCAAAGGCACAGGTAATACTCTCAATAATTACATAACTGGTAATAGCGGCAATAATATTTTAGATGGTGGTTCAGGCATTGACACCCTTGAAGGTGGTGCTGGCGATGATATTTATATTGTTGATCACAAAGATGATTTAATTAATGAAATTGCAGGCGAAGGTTACGATACTGTTAGAAGTTTTATTGATTATACATTAGGTGCAAATATTGAAGTCTTAAGCTTAATTGATGCTTTAGCACTCAAAGGGACAGGCAATCAACTTAATAACCTTATCAATGGTAATGATGCCAACAACACCTTAACAGGTGGTGATGGTAAAGACACACTTAAAGGCGGTTTAGGTGATGACACTTATATCATTCAAGCAACTGATATTGCAGATATTATTACCGAAAAAACCAATGAAGGTAATGATACCATTCAGAGCTATGCAACTTATGAGCTTTCTGAGAACGTTGAAAACATCATCTTACTAGGAAATAATGCTATTGATGCTTATGGCAATAGCCAAAACAACACATTAATAGGTAACGATGCCAATAATACACTCAATGGTAGAGCTGGTAATGATACATTACAAGGTGGCTTAGGCAATGATGTCTATGTGTTTGGTCGTGGTGCAGGTCAAGACTTAATAAACAATACTGATGCTAATAATGGTAATGACAAAGTCTTATTTAACACAGATGTCAATTACCAGCAATTATGGTTAGAACGTAAAGATAATCATCTTGTTCTTACCATTAGTGCCTATCAAGAAATTTTTACTGAAGAAACTATTAATGGCACCACATCATTGGTTGCAAAAGTGAAACTTAGTAAAACAAATGATACTGTTACAATTCAGGATTGGTATAGCAATTCAGCTAAACAAGTTGATAGTTTTGAATTGAGCGATGGCAAAGTATTGCTTGCCTCAGAAGTTCAACAATTAGTAGATAAAATGGCTAGTTTTGGTGTATTCAAGGATGGTAGCTTGACTGTTAATAAAAATCAGTATGACGCTGATATTTTGCCCGTTTTAAATATTACTTGGTAATTTTGTCATAAAACCAAAAATCACTTAAAGTGGTTTTTGGTTTTAGTTCTTTTTAGGCATTATATTTCTCTCCCCTCGCCTTCTAATAACACAATAAAATCCTGTTCAGGCACTTGTTGTTGCCACAAGGATTGTTTTAAATCGGCTAATGGCGCATCAATACTTTCATCGGTTAATTGAAAGGTATTAAAGTGAATACCTAACGACAGCCGTGCTTTTAAATCAAGATGCGCTTGTACTGCATCAGCAGGATTCATGTGTACTTGACGCATTAACTCTCTTGGCAAATACGCACCAATCGGCAACAAAGCAACTCGTGGCGCACCTAAACGCTGATAAATGTCGCTAAAATGCGGCGCATAACCTGTATCACCTGCAAAATAAGCATGACCAAACTCGGTCACTACCGATAAACTGCCCCATAAGGCCACATTTCTATCGCGCATACCACGCCCCGAAAAATGCTTGGCAGGAAGATAGTGAATACCTATGCCTTCGGCAAGGCTATAAGACTGCCACCAATCTAGCTCAATCACCTCTAGGCCATAATCACGCAAATGCGCACCATTGCCCAAGCCTGTTATCACTACAGGTTGATGATGTTGCTGTAACCATAGCAAACTGGCGGTGTCTAAATGGTCATAATGATTATGACTTAATAAAATCGCATCAATTGGCGGTAAGTCTTCTAAGGCAATGCCTGCAGGTCGGACACGCTTAGGCCCTGCATATTTAAACGGACTACAACGCTCTGCCCACACAGGGTCGGTTAATAAGTTATAACAGCCTATTTGTAATAACACCGTGGCATGACCGACAAACCACATTTTCCAATCTGCCAAATCATCACTAAAGTGCGCTGTTGGTTTAGCAAAGTGTTGATTGCTGAGATTTTCAGGCCATGTACGATTATCACGGCTTAAAATCCATTTTAATAATGCCGCTTGGTTACGCTCTTCGCGCTCCCACGGATTAAAAAATCGCTGACCGTTAAAATGGGGTGCATTACTGACAATATTCGGTTTGACTAACACATCCTTAGTCACAGTTTTGGTAGCCAAACTAAATTGTTTTTGACTCATGCTGATGCACCCGACCAATCAATAAATATAAACAAGGAATGACAAACAAGGTAAATAGCGTACCAATGGTCATGCCACCCACAATTACCCAACCAATTGGCTGACGCACTTCTGCTCCTGCACCTACGGCAATCGCTAAAGGAATCGCTCCTAATACCATCGCTGCGGTGGTCATTAAAATCGGTCTTAACCGTAAACTCGCCGATTCAATCACCGCTTGTAATTTACTACGACCTTGCTCTTGGAGTTGGTTGGCAAATTCGACCAATAAAATACCATGTTTAGTAATTAAACCGACAAGAGTAATTAAGCCAATTTGACTATAAACATTCAAACTCCCACCAGTAAATTTAAGAGCCAATACCGCACCTAACATCGCCAATGGCACAGAAAACATAATAATCAAAGGGTCTCTAAAACTTTCAAATTGAGCGGCTAATACCAAATAAATAAATAACACTGCCAAGATAAAGGCTTTGGCCAAGGCATCACCCGAGGTTAAAAACTCGCGAGTTTGTCCTGCCCAGTCATAACTCATACTAGGGTTATTAATTTCTTTCATGCTTTGTTGTAAAAAACTCACCGCCTGCCCAACGGTATAACCTTCGGCTAAACTAGCAGTAATTTTGGCCGAACGTAATTTGTTAAAATGATTTAACTCTGCTGGACTAATCGTTTCTTGCATAGTCAACACACTGGCCAACGGTAATACTTCACCTTGTTGATTACGCACATAAATTTGATCGAGTTGCTCAGGGGTACGGCGTTCTTCATCGGCAAGTTGCAAAATCACATCATATTGATCGCCATCTAATTTAAAGGTGGTTACTTTACGGCTGCCTAATAAAGTTTCTAAAGTTCGGCCAATATCCGACACCCCCACACCTAATAAAGCGGCTTTATCTCTGTCTACTTGTACTGATAATTGCGGCTTATTGAGTTTTAAATCAGGAATTGGATTGGCAAAACCCTCATTCTGATTGATTTTTTCCATTAATTGACCAATCATTTTGCCTAAATCGGCATAACTGCCTGTGGTTTGTAAGACAAAATCAATCGGTTGACTAGACGTACCTTGACCTAATGACGGTGGCAACGTAGCTAAAGCATTTACCCCTGCAATACCCGCTAATTTTGGCCGTAAATCGGGTGCAATGTCTTGGGTACTACGCTCTCGTTGTTCCCACGGAATAAAACGGTTAAAACTCATAAACCGTGTTTCGTCAGGCATGCCAATAATTAAAAAGGTCGAAGCGCGTTCAGGCACTTGGCTATAAATCGTTTCCAGTTGTTGCGCGTATTTATCTAAATAATTAGTGGTGACACCTTCGGGTGCAATGCCCATCGACACAATCACTCCTCTATCTTCGGTGGGGGATAATTCAGACGGTAAGCCTTTAAACACCAGCCACATATAAGCACTGGCACCCACAGCAATCACCACCATTAACCAACGTAATTTTAAAACTATGGTTAATAATTGTTGATAACCACGCGTCAAGGCTAATAAAAAGGTTTCAATCACTCGATAAATAATATTTTCTTGGCCTGAATGAGCTTTCAATAATTTTGAACTCATCATCGGCGATAAGGTTAAGGCACAAAAACCCGAAACAATGACCGCAGCCGCCAAGGTTAAGGCAAATTCGGCAAATAGCTTACCTGTTCGCCCTTCGGTAAAGGCAATCGGGGCAAAGACTGCCGCTAAGGTAAAGGTCATCGCCAAGACCGCAAAAGCAATTTCTTTTGAGCCTTGTAACGCTGCTTGGGTTGGTGTTTTACCTTCTTCTATATGCCGATAAATGTTTTCTAACACTACAATGGCATCATCAACCACTAAACCAATCGCTAATACCATCGCCAATAAAGTTAAGGTATTAATCGAAAAGCCCAAGATATTCATAAAAATCAATGCGCCAATTAATGACACAGGAATGGTAATCACAGGAATTAAAGTGGCACGTAAACTTCTTAAAAAGAAGAAAATCACTAAAACCACTAACACAACCGCTTCAATAATGGTTTTTTGTACCGAATCTATCGACTGTTGAATAAACACTGAGGAATCATAAGCCAGTTCGACTTTCATGCCTTGCGGTAAATTTTGTTCAATTCTTGGCAACTCGGCACGTACTGCTTTGGACACTTCTAAAGGATTCGCGGTAGAAGTTTTAATGACTCCCAAGGCAACCGCAGGTTTACCATTAAAGCGGGCAATACGCCGCACATCTTCGGGCGCAATTTCGACTTTGGCCACATCAGCCACGCGTAATAACAAACCATCTTGTTGTTTAATAATAATATTTTCAAACTGCTGTACAGTATTTAAGTCGGTTTCGGCTAATACCGAAAATTCACGTTGTACACTTTCAACTCGGCCAGAAGGAATTTCGACATTTTGTGCGCGTAATGCGGTTTCAACATCTTGTGGTGTTAAACTATATCTTGCTAATTTTTCTTTATCTAACCAAATCCGCATCGCAGGTTTACGTTCGCCGCCAATTCTAATATCCGCCACACCATCTAAAGTTTGCAAACGGCTTTTGACTTGTTTATCGGCAAATTGATTGATTTGTAAGGGGGTATGTTGTTGAGAAGAAAACGCTAACCACATAATCGGTTGAGCATCGGCCTCAGTTTTGGTAATTACAGGCTCATCAATGGTATCAGGTAAACGGCCACGCACTCGCGAGACCTTATCACGCACATCAGAAGTCGCACTATCAATATCACGACCTTGTTTAAAGGCAATGGTAATTTGGCTTCGGCCTGTTCGACTAATGGATGATAAATAATCAATGCCTTCAATACCCGATAACGAATCTTCTAAAATTTTAGTTACCGTTGCTTCAACAATGGGCGCACTTGCGCCTGTGTAGTTGGTATCAACAGTCACAGTCGGAATATCAATATTGGGATATTCACGCACCGTAAGGCGGTCAAAAGCTAATAGTCCTGCCAATACAATCAACAAGTTAAGTACAATTGCTAATACAGGACGGCGAATACATAAAGCAGGAAGTTGCATAATTGATACTCTTTTCAGGATTTACGCATCTGCCTCGCCCTTTGGGAGAGGGTTGGGGTGAGGGTCATTGCACAGGTATCGCTTTTACAGGCATTTGTGGTTTAGACAATTTATTTTGTCCCGACACCACTACCCTATCACCGACTTGCAAACCTTTATTAATCACCACTTGACCCACTTGGCGTTGCCCTACTTCGACTGGTGTAGCCTTAACCTCATTATTATTAAACACAAAGACAACAAATTTACCGCCTTGCGCTACTAGGGCTTGCTCAGGAACAATAATCGCTTGTTGTTGACCTAACACAAAACTGGCACGCGCGGTCATGCCATCACGCACTCGACTATCTACCTGTGGGATATTGACCCTAACAATCAAGGCACGAGTATTAGCATCCAAACTTGGCTCTATGGCAGCGACTTGGCCTTTTAAGACTAAATTGGCCAAACCATCAACTTGTAAATTTACCATTTGTTTGACAAAAACTGACTGGCTATGGGTTTCGGGAATTTTAATTTCGGCTTTGAGTGCATTCATTTTATTTAAACGCACTAAATTTTGATTAGCTTGTAATACATCACCAATACTAAATTGGCGCAAACCTATCACGCCTGTAAATGGCGCACGAATTTGTTTTTGCCGAATTTTAGCTTGCACCAAAGCCATGCTCGCTTTAATTTGCGCTAATTCAGCTTTTTTGCGCTCATAATCCAAGACTGACACTTGTTGTTCTTTAACTAATGCTTGATAACGTTGATATTCCGTTTGTGCTAAATCTAAACTGGCTTGATAGGTGGCTAATTCTGCTTTTAATAAATCATCATCTAATTGAATTAATAATTGTTTTTCTTTAACCACTTGGCCTTCATTAAAATTAATTGCCGTCACTCTACCTGCCACTTCGGGTTTAAGCATAATTGACTCTTGTGCTTTTAACACCGCTAAAGCACTGAGTTGTTGCGCCAAGGTTTGTTGGCCTACCGCTTGTATTTCTACTGTAGGTGGAGGTCGTTTGCTAGGTTGATTGGCATGAGCGACAACCGCTAATAGACTAAACAGACAAATATTCATCACACGTAAGAAGGTAGCCAATTTTCTCTCCACAGGTGTTAGTCCTGAATTTATGGAAATCCTTAGCACAATAATAGACGCATCCCTTTAGACAAAGGTTATAAACGTTTTAATTCATTTAAAGTTGACAAGAAATATAAATCATTCTCAATTAAAAATGATTGTACTGTGAAAAGATGAAGTTTTTTGTTGAAAGTTGTTATTGGTACAAAAAGTAACAGCATACTGACAAAAAGCTAAAAAAAAGTCGTTTTGCATACTAGAAAAACAAAAAAGCCGACATAAAGTCGGCTTTTTTATTTTGCTTATTAAGCAGTTGCTTGTGGAATTGGACGATCAACCAATTCTACATAAGCCATCGGTGCTGCATCACCAGCACGGAAACCAGCTTTAAGCACACGCAAATAACCACCATTACGGGTTTTATAGCGTGGGCCTAACTCGTTAAATAACTTAGCAACAATAGCTTTGTTACGGGTACGAGCAAAAGCTAAACGACGGTTAGCAACGGAATCTACTTTAGCTAAAGTAATGAGTGGCTCAGCAACGCGGCGCAACTCTTTCGCCTTAGGTAATGTAGTATGAATTAACTCATGTTCGAACAAAGAAATCGCCAAGTTTTGAAACATAGCATGACGATGACTGCTGTTACGACCAAGTTTGACACCACTGTTACGATGACGCA
>ERZ650309.937-NODE-937-length-13977-cov-4.512426_pt1 | contig 13977 bp, 10 predicted proteins | sample MGYA00376245_ERZ650309 | MGnify/ENA primary metagenome ERZ650309 (study PRJEB26733, sample SAMN07839294) | wastewater metagenome | biome: urban; feature: wastewater treatment plant; material: waste water | place: USA: North Carolina | collected 2016-04-26 ...
TGCCTAAGTGACTGGAGTTCAGACGTGTGCTCTTCCGATCTAGGGATTTTGCAGCGCCACCGCGTCGAAAAACTGCTGGTGGTTGATGACAATTACCGATTGAAAGGATTGATTACGGTCAAAGACATCCAGAAAGCCATCAAATATCCGAACGCGGCAAAAGACGATCTTGGCCGGTTGCGCTGCGCCGCCGCCATCGGAGCAACGGGTGATTTTATGGAGCGGGCAACCGAATTGATCAAAGCTCGCGTGGACGTGCTGGCCATTGACACAGCGCACGGCCACAGTTCCCGCGTCGTCGAAGCCGTACGCGAAGTCAAACGCCGCTACCCGGAAATCGAACTGATTGCTGGAAATATCGCCACTGCCGAAGGCGCACGCGCCTTGATTGACGCAGGCGTGGACGCCGTCAAAGTCGGGATCGGCCCCGGTTCGATTTGCACAACGCGTGTCGTCAGCGGCGCAGGTGTTCCGCAAATCACCGCCATTACCGAAGCCGTTCGCGGCGCAGAAGGTTCCGGCGTCCCGATCATTGCCGACGGCGGTATCAAGTACTCCGGCGACATCACCAAAGCCATCGCCGCCGGAGCCGATGTGGTCATGATTGGTTCGCTGTTGGCCGGAACCGATGAATCCCCCGGCGAAATCATTTTGTACCAAGGCCGCAACTTCAAAGCCTATCGCGGAATGGGCAGTCTGGGTGCGATGAAAGAAGGCAGTAGGGATCGGTACGCCCAGCAGGAAGTGGACACCGACAGCAAACTGGTTCCCGAAGGCATCGAAGGCCGCGTGACCTACAAAGGCTCGCTGGCTGCGCTGGTGGGACAACTGGTTGGCGGCCTGCGTGCAGGAATGGGCTACACCGGCTGCAAAACGATTCAAGAGCTTCAACAAAAAGCGCGCTTTATGAAGATCACCGCTGCCAGCCTGAAAGAATCCCACGTCCACGACGTGATCATCACTAAGGAAGCCCCGAATTATCGCGTCGAATGATGCGGAATTTGAATCGGACAGGATTATCGCAGCTTCACCACGCGGTAATCCTTGTTCTGGTAAATGACTTCGAATTGCGCTTTGGAATCTCTGTACAGCACGGCATAACCGGCGTTGTATTTTTGGCTGAGAGCCAGCAATTGTTCGTTTGTCAGTTTTGCGAAGGCTTTGTCGAGCGGGCGGCGATTGTCGAATCCCCTGCCCGTTGGCAATTCTCCGCCGGAAAGATCGCGCAGCCGCTCGAACCAATCGGCCAGAAACATCGAACCATCCGGGTTTAACTTGAATTCGGCGACAATGGATCGTTCGGCCAGCATGGAAAACCCGTTCCTGCCCGGCGGAACGATATACACCGTGTCGCGCGGACCGTTTGCTTTTACCCACAGCGCCGCGTCCACCCAATTGGACTTCTCTTCGGCGAAACGCTTTACGCCAAAGTAATACGGCACTTCGGTTTTGCGAGGCGAATACCATCCCCAAACCATAGCAGCAGCAATCAAGGCGGCGCTTGCCGATACTGTCAGTTTCCGGCTTGCCGATAAGCGTTCAACCAACAACAGAAAACAGATTGCGCCCAGAACCGTGATCAGCGTGCTAACGCGCAAAAACTGAACTTGCGCAATTTTGTCGTTCCTGATCAGGTAATAATCCGCGAAATGAACCAAGCAGAGCGCAACCAGCGTCAAGCAGCAAACCAGAAGTTTGCCGATGGCCTTGCCAGTTTGAGTTTCACGATTGCGAAGGAATATGAAAGTCAGCGCGATGACAAGCACGTGACCAATTACCCAGAAAACGGCAGAAACAGAAACCAGTTCAAAGTGATGCGGATGTCGAAAATCAATGTAGTAAGCCGAAGAGATCGTTGAACTGGCCAATCCCCGTTGAAGCATGTGCGTGACATGCCACAGAGCGGGCGAAGCTGGGATTACTGCCAATGCAATCAACAAGGCAGTTTCTTTCAATCCGAATTCACGCAGCTTGACGAGGTAGAGCGGCGAAGTCATCAGCGCCAGCGTTACACCAATTTGCAGGTGCAACAGAATCGCCAGTCCGGTCAGAAAAATTGCCAGTCTGTATTTTTCTCGAATCAACGCTGTCAAAACGAACAACACCAGCGCATGAGCCAAATGCGGCGGCATGACTTCCGGATCGCCCAGAAACTCGTTTACTTCCAAGCCCTTCCCTGTCCACAAAAACCGTGTGGCGGCAAAGGCTCCGACCGCCAGGAATCCCCAACGGGACAATCCCAACTGCGCGCATAACCCGAACAACGCCGCGCTGATGGCCAACATTGCCAGCACGCCCAGAACAATCAGCGCGCGGTCTTCGCCAAGCAGCGACGAACCTCCGGCAACCAGATAGGCAAACGCTCTGTGATGATAAAACCGAAGCGCAATGTTGAAATCGCCGGGAAGATAGTTGGGATCGAGAATCCGACGAACGACCGGCAATAACCCGACGTGATTCGAAGAGCCGACTCCGATGCCGCCGTTGCAATAAATCATCCCGATGGCCACAGCAAAGATGCTAACCAGATTCAGCAGTTGGGAACCGAGCGGTTGATTATTCTGTTTCTGTTGATCGTTCATTTCGTTTCGCGCTTTTAGTCAGCGTCGCCAGACAAACCAATCCAACGCCAGTCCAGCAAAGCAATCGCAGTTTTCGGTAAATTGCTAACGTCACGCCTGCGGCGGTGTTCAAACCCAGCGCGCCAGCCAGCCAGGCGCTTCCCGCTTCGTCCACGCCAACTTTGGCGGGAACAAACGCAAACAGCAAATTGATCAATCGGTTGAGCGCTTCGAGCACGAATGCCGCCAGCCAGGTGGCATCCGTCCCCGTCAGTTTCAAGGTCAGGAAGATTTCCGCGACTCCGCCCAGATGAAAGAGAGATTCTCCCAGCATCACCCACAAAAAATCTTTGGGATGTTTGCGAAAGAAATCAAACACGTATTCTTCCAACTCCAGCAATTGATCAAGCTCTTTGTCCACCACCCGATGAAATCGCTCAATACGAATCAGCCGCTTGAGCACGCCACAAAAATTTTCGACGACGACGAACTTCAGGCTGAAGATGATCGCCATCAATCCCAGCAGCAAAACCGCCAAAGCGATTGCAGCGATCAAAACCCACTTGAATTGATCGCTTAACTCGACGCCGAAAAACAGCGCCAGCATTCCGCCCAATAGCAGCAAGCCGCAGGAAGACGTGTAGCTGAGCAATTCGACCGCAGCCGCAGCCGACGCGGACGCAACGGAAACCTTGCCACCGAAAAAGAAAACCCGCGAGGGTTCGGCGACGAAAGGTCCGGCAGAAGTCACTGCCCCCATCGCATCTGCCGCCAGCCGGGCGCGCAACACAGGCCAATGTCCGCCAATTTCCAAGCGTCGGACTTGCGGCTCGAAGCAGCGAAACCAGGCCCAGGCTCTCCCCAAAGGGCGCAGCGCCGAAACGGCCAGCAACAACGGGAACCCAATCCCAATGGTTCGCGCGCGCGTGGCAATCTCCTGCCAGCCGATTCGCTGAATGATGTACACGAACAAAATCAGCCCAGCCAGCAACGAGATTGCCGCGACAATATGGGAATGACGTTTCACGGATCAGCGGACGTCCTTTTCTTCCTTTTGGCGCTTCAAATAGTAAGTCGGGTCTGCAGGGGCCCCGTAAACCGCAACTAATTCCCAGCCTTTTTGCCCCAGCTTATCCAAATTGCGCTGCACGACAGACCATTCCATGAATGAATGGTCTGTTTGTTTTCTGCCTGCCAAATCACCAACTCCGCTCAGATTCGATCTTCCTCCGGTTACGACCATGTACTCCCACTGAACTTCGGCATCTTTTTCTCTTTCCCTGCTGGGGCGTGAACCTTGGCCGGAAACTCTGAAGATAACCGAAAGCAACAAAAACGATAGAACGAAGACAGCAGAAGCGACTGCCAGTTTTGACATTTTCGACATTGGTGACTCCTTTTGCTGATTTCTCAGCGAAACTCTCGTTGGATTGGATTGATTAAGTTTGACCGCACTGGAAACTACCGCCGCGTAAGCAGCTTCGTTGACACTCTTAAATTGGCATTCCTATAATCGCCGCTCAAATAGCACGTCACATCGTCATCATCAATGCCCGCGCAAAATGTTTTCGACGAACTGCGGTTTTGTCCCGCGTCAACAGAGCGCGCATTTTGCGCCCGGATCATATTCCGGCCAAACAGATCGAACGGATAGTTCGATTCATTTTTTAGGAGTTCACAACCTTGCTCGATCAGGACAACGATCAAATCCAGCAACGCCGCCGACATCTGGAAGAAATCACGGCACTCGGCCACCCAGCGTACACAAATCGCTTCGACCGTTCGCACACCGTTTCGCAACTCGTCGAACGCTATCACAGCTTCGCTGGGAAGAAGGAAGAAGCCGAACTTGCCCAGACCAACACGGAACTGAAAACCGCGGAAGGCGGCGAAGTTCGCATTGCCGGAAGAATTATGACCAGCCGGTTGATGGGAAAAGCTGCATTTGTGCATCTTTCGGACGGGCTGACCGCGCTACAGGTTTACATTCGCAAAAACGATGTGGGCGATGCGGCATGGGAGCTGTACCAAAAGCTTGATCTCGGTGACTGGATTGGAGTTACAGGCTACTTATTCATCACCAAAACCGGCGAATTGTCGGTTCATGTGACTCAGCTTCAGTTTCTATCAAAGGCGTTATTGCCAATGCCCGACAAATATCATGGCGTCACGGATAAAGAACTGCGTTATCGCCAGCGTTATGTGGATTTGATCGCCAGCGGCGCAGCGCACGAACGTCAGCCGGGCGAATTAACTTCGCGAGAAGTTTTCGAGCGACGCGCTCAAGTCGTCCGCGAAGTTCGGCACTATTTTGATGATCGTGGGTTTATCGAAGTCGAAACGCCTATGCTGACTCCGCTGGCAACAGGTGCTGCTGCCAGACCATTCGTCACGCATCACAATGCGCTGGATATTGATTTGTACGCCCGCATCGCGCCGGAGCTCTACCTGAAACGGTTGACCGTCGGCGGTTTCGAACGTGTGTATGAACTCAACCGCAATTTCCGTAACGAAGGTATTTCGTATAAACACAATCCGGAATTTACGATGCTGGAGTTCTATCAGGCTTATGCGGATTTCAATGACCTGATGGATTTGACCGAAGAGCTGTTCAAGCAATTGGCGGACAAAGTTTGCGGCGCTCGGCAAACGCCGTACAGAGAACACATCATTGATTTCGACAATTGGCAGCGGCTGACCATGCGCGACGCCGTGTTGCAGCATTGGCCGAACGACGCCACGCGCCCGACGCCGGAAGGCTTGATGGATCGCCAGCAACTGGAAGACGCTGCGGCGGCTTTGGATATGAGCTTTGATCCGAAGCTGAATGACGGACAACTGCTGGGCGCGATTTTTGAGCACGTGGCTGAACCGCATCTGATTCATCCGACGTTCATCACGGAATTTCCGACGGAACTTTCCCCGCTGTCAAAACAGAAAGCCGACGATCCGCGTTTTGTCGAACGCTTCGAGCTGTATATCGCCAACATGGAATTGGCCAACGGGTTTTCGGAATTGAATGATCCGGTTGAACAAAAGCGCCGCTTTGAAGAGCAGATGAAGCAGCGCGAACGCGGCGATGACGAAGCGATGGTCATGGACGAAGATTACATTCGCGCGCTGAGTTACGGGATGCCGCCAACCGGAGGCGAAGGCATTGGCATTGATCGTCTGGTGATGATTTTAACCAACCAGCATTCGATCCGCGACGTGATTCTCTTCCCTCACATGCGACCGGAAACAAAATAAGCCACCTGTAGAAGAACCAACCTGCGGACCACTGATGTCTTTCAAACTTTTCATTGCGCTGCGGTATTTGCGAGCAAAGCGGCAGCAAGCCGCTGTTTCAGCAATTACCGCGATCGCCATCGCTGGCATTACGGTCGGCGTCGCGGCATTGCTGGTTGCCCAGGCAATGATTCACGGGTTTCGCAGCGATGTGCAGGAAAAGATTTTGGCTGGCACGGACCACCTCAACCTGCTGAAAGAAGACAATGGCGGAATTGAAAACTATAAAGAGCTGACCGAGCGAGTTCGCCAAATTCCCGGGGTAACTGAGGCTTCAGCCACGATCTATGCTCCGGTGCTGCTCAGTACCAACGGCAGACAGGAACTAGCCGTGCTCAAGGGAGTTGATACAGATGTCGGCGCCGCAAACGACCTTGCTTCCATCACGATCCAAGGCAGCGGAAAACTGATCGCTTCCAATGCGGAAATCTCTCCGGATTCCGAAGAAGAACAACCTCTCGAAGAACTCATCATTGGTGAACAACTGGCCAAAGTCTTGGGCGTGAAACTGGCCGACCAGGTGACCGCTGTTTCCGCCGTTACTCGACTGACGCCCGTTGGCCTGCAGCCCAGACCGCGCTACACCAAGTTCGAGGTCGCAGGAATTTTTTCTTCCGGCTGGTATCAATACGATTCAAAATGGGCGTACATCCCCTTAATCGCAGCACAACGATTAACCGGCAACGGAAATACGGCAGGCGTCATTCGCCTGAAGGTTTCCGATATTGATCAAGTCAAAACGATCGGCAAGCAGGTTCTGGCAGCCGCGGGGCAGGGCTTTATTACAACTGATTGGCAGGAACTGAATGCCCCTTTGTTCGCTGCATTGCAATTGCAGCATCGTGTCATCATCATTTTTTTTGCGCTTTTGATTGTCATCGCCGCGCTGAACATTATTACGACGCTGACGATGATGGTGATTGAAAAGCGCAGAGACATTGCGATTCTTCGCGCGCAAGGGGCGTTTCCAGGTGCAATCCGCAGCATCTTTTTATTACAAGGTTTGATTATTGGAATCCTCGGCGCAGGGCTGGGTTTCTTTTTGGGACTTTCGATCTGCTTGCTCGCCAATCACTATCATTTAATTTCCATACCGGCAGAAATCTATTCAATCTCTCACATCAACCTAAGATTGCGTATATTGGACTGTGTTTGGATTCCCGCCTTGGCAATTGGAATTTGTTTGTTGGCGACCCTTTATCCAGCTTCTTCTGCCGCCCGACTAACTCCAGCGGAAGTGTTGCGGCACGATTAATTCATGCGCAATTATTTACTGAAACTTATTGACACCCACAGCCTCGCAGACTAAACTGCGCCGCGTTAGTAAGTAATCTACTCACAAGGGTAGTGATTGCCTTTCAATGATTGCTGGCTAACGTTCACGTTAAGCATGCCAATTAAACAGCGTATCTAAGACCTAAGCGTATCAAACGAACGATTTGATTAGCTGATATCCTGAATAGAGTTGCCGTTCACTAAAGATGATAAGTTTGGCAAAGCTTACCGTTCCTTGGACTTCACATGCTTAATTGATAGCACTTGTTGACGTCCGATTTCTAAACCTTACAACTCATTTTCACTAAGGAGAAAACAAATGCGTACCTCACGCAAGCTTGCACACGCGCTGTTGGCGCTCTTCGCGTTGGCTGTTATGTCGTCATTCGCTCTGGCGGCGGATCCGGGACTTCCTTATCCGGCCACTTCCGAAGCAAGCGATCAAAAAGCTGGCTCAATCCTCTTCTACAACGTCTACACTTCAGGTGCCACTTCAGGCAACACCCAGAACACTCGTGTCAACATCACCAACACCAATTCGGCTGTTGGCGCTGATGCCTTTGTTCACCTCTACTTCGTTGCGGAAGGCTGCTCGATCGCCGATAGCTACATCTGCTTGACGCCGAACCAGACCGCTTCCTTCCTGGCTTCCGACGTGGATCCTGGCATCACCGGCTACATCGTTGCCGTTGCTGTGGATGGCGTTTATGGCTGCCCGGTCAGCTTCAACTATCTGATCGGTGACGAATACGTCAAATTCACCACCGGCCACGCTGCCAACCTGGGCGCAGTTGCCTTCTCGGCGCTTACAGCCCAGACCGCTTGCAATTCTGCATCAAACACAGCGGCGATCAACTTCAACGGCGTTGACTACAACTGCTCACCGGCAGTGTTGGCGCTGGACAACATCGGCAGCCGTGCCGATGGCAACGACACCTTGATCATTGTCAACCGTGTGGGTGGCAACCTGGGCATCGGCGCTTCGACGCTGGGCACCTTGTTCGGTCTGTTGTATGACGATGCGGAAAACGTCCTGAGCTTCTCAGTGACGGGTAGCTGCCAATTGCGCAGCAGCGTCTCGAACAACTTCCCGCGCACCACGCCGCGTTTTGAAACCTTCGTTCCGGCTGGCCGCACGGGCTGGTTGAAATTGTACAATCAGACGGGCGCAATCGGCATTTTGGGTGCTGCGATCAACCTGAACCCGAACGCTGCTTCCAGCGCGGGCGCGTTCAATGGTGGTCACAACCTCCATCACCTGACGTTGACGACAGCTTCATACGTCGTTCCGGTCTTCCCGCCGAGCTGCTAGTTCGCTCAAAACGGAAGTCTAAAAAAGTAAAAAGGCCGAGTTCGCTCGGCCTTTTTACTTTCCAGTCATCAAAATCAACCCAGCGAAGCAAACACAAATCCGTGATTTGCGGTTGCTTCCCCAGTTTATAACCGATGCTTTAACTCTCCTGAATCGCCCAAGCCACGTCCGCTGAGCAGGCTGGCCCATTCCTGCGCCACGAAAATAATCGCGGCAAAATACGTCCACGGGTTTGCCGGATCGGCAGCCAGCACAGGGCGATTCTTTTCAAAGTATTTGTGCCCGGCCAGTTGAAATATCCAACCGACAACAAAAAGCGCAATTGCCCACCGCCAATTAATAAGCAGCATCGGAAACGAAGCCACGATCATCGGCACCCCGATCAGGTGCGAAACCTTACAACCCGTGGTGCGATGTTCAGCCCGGTAAAGCGCCATGTGTTCTCGAAAAGAGCGCATATTTGTCTCCTGATTTTTGGTTGGAATTGAACAGGGCGATTCTCTACCTCCCTCCGGAAGCTGTCAAAGTTTTATTCGCCGCCTGTAATTCAATTTCACGTTCGATCCCGATCTCTTGCAGAAAGCTCAGGTCGTGGGTGATGGCAATCAGCGCGCCTCGAAAACGGTTGAGCGCTGAAACCAAGGCTTCAATACTGGGAAGATCAAGATTGTTTGTCGGTTCATCTACAATCAAAACTTCCGGCGATTGGTCCGCACACAGCAAGCAAGCCAACGCCGCGCGCATTCGCTCTCCACCACTCAGCACTGAAGCAAACTTGAACGCATCATCTCGGATGAAGAGGAATCGTCCCAACAGCGTCCGCAGTTCATGCTCCGGTCTTAACGGAGCAACCCGGCGCAGATTTTCCAATACCGTCAATGAAGGATTGAGTACGCTGGTTTGCTGATCCAGCAGCCCAATGCGCTTTGCGCCGAGGGAAATTTCGCCAACAGTCGGCTTCTTTTTGCCGCAGATCAAATCCACCAGCGTAGACTTTCCTGCCCCGTTTGTGCCTTTCAGCCAAATACGCTCCGGCCCAATGATTTCCAGGCGGATCGCCGCTGGCCACAAATACGATGCAGAATCAGCAAAGCGATAGTTGACCTCTTTCAAGTCAATCAGCCGCTTTTGAGACGGGATTTTCGAATTGCTGAGATCAACAATAATGTGATTTTCAATCGTCAGATTGCCGCGCGCTTCCACAACTTCCTGGCGGACGCGTTCGACTTTATCTTCGTGACGCCCTTTCAATCGCCCAGAGGAATTTTCTGCTGCGCGTTGCAAGGTGCCGACGACAATGGATGGCAACCCGCCTTTTTGGGAGGAATTTCGCCTGGCCGTGGATTGTCTTCGCTGCTGGCGCTCCTTGGCGAGTTGCGCCATTTGCCTGGCATCTTTCAATCGCTGCTCAGCGCCCGCTAGAGTTTGCTCTGCCGCCGCTCGTTCGTTATCGCGTTGTTCACGATAAAACTCAAAATTGCCTCCGTAAAACTTCAATCCGGCGACGTTCAATTCGGCAATCTGATCTACCAAAGACAACAAACGCCGATCGTGGCTGACAACCAACAATCCTTGTTTCCAACCCGCCACAAGTTCGTAGACGAATTCGCGCGCTGACAAATCCAGATGATTCGTCGGTTCATCTAGAATCAAAAAGTCCGGCTCTTCCAGCAACAGTCCGGCAATCCGAAGCCGCGTCAATTCGCCGCCGCTCAAACTGCCAACAGCCCGATCCAGACCAAGGTGTGCGATTCCAAGTTTCTCAAAAACCTGTTCAATGCGCTCAGTCAAATCCCAACGGTCGGCAATCAAATCAAAATCCTCCGGCGCTGCTTCGCCTGCGATTGCGCGACGATACGCCGAAAGCGTGTCGGAAAGATTAATGGTTTCAATCACTGTTGCCGGCAGATCAACCGCTGCTTTTTGTGGAAGATAGGAAATTCGCCCGACGCAATCCAAGCTGCCGCCCGATGCAACAAGCCGATTCGCCAGAATTTCCAGCAATGTTGTTTTTCCGGCTCCGTTCGCGCCGACTAACCCAGTGCGAACCGCACCAAAACTAAATGTCAGTGATTTGAAAAGTGTGGAACCGTCAGGCAGGTGATAGCCCAGGTTCACCCCGGTCAGGTGATTTTGCATACACTAAATCCTTTCGTACAAAAACAGGTTGATACAACCGCAAGCATGCCAGCGGTGTGAAAGTCGCTTTTGTTGAATCGGATTTAGCTACGCATAATTGCTCCAGCTTTCGTTGCTTTATGCCAGCAACGGTTGCCGGAAAAATCTCCTTTGGCTATCAAAAAGAAATGCGCTTGGTTTTCGTAAACTCACCCTAAGCGCGCGAGAAAATACAAAACAGAGTTCAAACTGTCAAACGGACTTTTTCAAAACTCTCTTGCACCAGTTTTTCGCCAGAATCGTCCTTACCAATCAGCCGCCTCAGTTGATGCAAATTCCGCCATCTAACGGAATGACAACGCCGTTCAAATATGCCGAAGCGCGCGAAGCCAGATAGATTGCAATTCCTGCCATATCTTCCGGCTGGCCAATGCGTTTGAGCGGGCAATGGCCTTCAATTTCCGCGCGGAAGTTGTCCAGCATCCATTCCGTCATTTTGCTTTCGAACGGGCCGGGCGCAATGGCGTTTACGGTGATGTAGCGTTCCCCCAAACGCACCGCCAGCACGCGAGTCAAATGGTGAACCGCTGCCTTGCTTGGCGAATACGAAAAATTATCCATGCTGGGAACCTTGATTCCATCAATCGAACCGATGTTAATGACGCGCGCCGGGTCTTCGGGCTTGGCGGCTTTTTCCAGCAGCGGCAGCAGATATTGCGTCAAAAAGAATACGCCTTTGACATTGGTATCCATCGCCCTGTCCCAACCGGCTTCGGGGAATTCGTCCAGCTTTGCTCCCCACAACGCGCCAGCGTTGTTGACCAGAATATCCAAGGAAGATTCGCGTTTAGTCAGTTCATCCGCCAAGTGGCGGCAACCGGCGGTGTTCGCCAAATCAGCGGGAATCGAAATGCATTCGCCAACATCGGACAATCGTTTTGCCACGTCGTCGCAAACTTCGGCTTTGCGCGAAGAGATGTAGACCTTCGCTCCGGCTTCCAGATACGCACGCGCGATCATCAAGCCGATGCCGCGCGAACCGCCCGTCACCAAAGCGGTTTTGCCTTTGATCGAAAACAAGGTTTGTACGTTCAGAGCTTGTTCAGGCGTCATTGCTGCTCCTTTTCTTGACACTGTTTGGGATGGTTTTTACACTCTGCTTACCGGCTGGTAAGTTCGTTGCCAGCATATCACGCCTGCGGAAAAAGAAGTTAAACAACACGGTTTTTCTGAATCGCCGATCCCAAATCGGCCTGGAGTCCATTACATGAATGCCGCGCAACTGGCGCTCGACAATATCGAGCGGTTTGGAGAGTACGCCTCGACCTGGTTTGAAGACCGCAGCTACACCAACGTGGAGCTTTATCATCACGCCTGCCGTTTTGCGGAAACCTTGCGCCAGCACGGCGTCAAATCCGGTGACGGCGTCGTGGTCATGATGCTGAATTCACCGGCTGTCAACGCTGCCTTCATTGCCATTTGGAAACTTGGCGCGGTCATTATTCCCGTCACGCCGATGTGGAACGCGCGCGAAGTCCGCTATGTGCTGGAAGATTCCGGCGCATCGTTCGCCATTACTTCACCGGAATTGTCCGCTCGGTTGAAAGAAGCGGCGGCGGAATTGCCGAATTTCCGCGAAGTGCTGTGCATAGGCGAAAGCGCTGACGCCACCAACATCGAAGCCGAAATTGAAGCTTCGACGGAATTCACGCCGCTGGTCGAATGCGAAGCCAGTGATCTGGCAATGTTGCTGTACACGTCGGGCACAACCGGCAATCCGAAAGGTGTCATGCTCAGCCACGACAACATGATTTTCGTCGCCGATGCGCTGTACGAACGAAACGCCAGCGTCGGCCAGATTCGCAGCCTGAGCGTCTTGCCGATGAGTCACGTTTACGGCGTGCTGATGATGAATCTGGGCTATCGAATGGGAAACAGCACCTACATCCTGAAGCATTTCGACGCAGGCAAGGTGCTATCGTTGATCGAAAGTTTCAAAGCGCAACGGCTGGCCTTTGTGCCAACCATGCTGACGATGTTGATCAACCATCCTGACCGCGAAAAATATGATTGCTCTTCGTTGCAAACTGTGGGAACGGGCGGTGCGCCGCTAGCTGAAAGTACAAGATTGGAATTCGAGCGATTATTCAATTGCAAAGTGAAACAGGGGTACGGCTTGTCGGAGACGGCAGGAGCGTTGACGACCTATTACGCTGATGAAGCCTACCGCGTAGGCTCAGTCGGGCGCGCAATGAATGGCTTTGACATTTGCGCGATGGATTTCAGTAATCAGATTTTGCCGGCAGGAGAAACCGGCGAGCTTTGCACGCGCGGGCGGCACGTGATGTTGGGTTATCTGAACAAGCCCGAAGCCACGCGCGACACGATTATTGATGGCCCAAACGGTATTTGGCTGCACACGGGCGACATCGGCCACGTTGATGCCGAAGGTTACGTTTTCATCACCGACCGCAAAAAGGAGTTAGTCATCAAAGGGGGCGAAAACATCTCGCCACGCGAAATCGAGGAAGGTCTGTATGGCCATCCGGCCATTGCCGAAGCCGCCGTCTTCGGAATCCCGGAGGAAATTTTCGGAGAGAATCTGGCGGCTGCAGTCGTACTGCGCGCCGGTCATTCGCTGACCGAAGAAGAACTCAAAACCTTCATCGGCGGTTATGTGACGAAGTTCAAAGTCCCGGCGAAGATCGTTTTCATGGAAGCTCTGCCGAAAGGCCCCAGCGGCAAAATTCTGAAACGCGCAATACGGGACGAAATTGTCTCAACGTAACGACGCCGCTGAAATCAATGCGCCGCCTTCGATGGCAATGATCTGGCCGGTGACCAAATCCGGGCCAGTGATGACGTTCAAGATCAGCGCGGCCACATCTTCGGCATCACAGACTTTGTGCAACACAGCCTGCTGTTCTGCGCGAGCAACCAAGGAATCATAATTCGCTTCGCCCAACCCATCCTTCAACCAGCGCGTTGTGATCAGTCCCGGTGCGACGGCATTAACGCGAACCTTTGGCGCAAAAACACGAGCCAGCGTCACTGTCATGTTGTTCAGCGCGGCCTTCGACGCGCAGTACGGAATCGAACTGCCGATGCCGCGAATGCCCGCAATGCTGGAAACGTTGACGATTTCGCCATTCCCTGAAGCGATTAAGGCTGCTTGTGCTGCGCGGGAGACCTGAAACGTGCCAATGACGTTGGTTGAAAAAATCCGATTCCAATCGTCCAGCTTCACGCCTTCCAAATCTTCGTGCGCCACAAAAGCCGTCGTTCCGGCGTTGTTGACCAGCACATCCAACCGGCCAAATTCCGCGACGGCCGCATCAATCATTTTCCGGCAAGCGGCGTCATCGGCGACATCGCATTGCACCGCGATGCCTTTGACTCCAAGCGCCGACACATCGGCGGCAG
>ERZ650309.939-NODE-939-length-13945-cov-4.321598_pt1 | contig 13945 bp, 14 predicted proteins | sample MGYA00376245_ERZ650309 | MGnify/ENA primary metagenome ERZ650309 (study PRJEB26733, sample SAMN07839294) | wastewater metagenome | biome: urban; feature: wastewater treatment plant; material: waste water | place: USA: North Carolina | collected 2016-04-26 ...
TTATTTGATACACAGTGGTTCACCTTTGAAATAGTTATGGCAACGCGCCAATTGCTACCCCAAAGGAAACCAAGAAGAGGACAAGAGAGGAGAGAGGGACAAGCCAGCAAAGCAAGACAAGGTGAGCGTAGCGAACTATTAAACACGTAGTGTTTAATGTTATGAACTATTCAGTACTGTCTAGTTACTGAACATACTGCGTATGTTCGTCCTACGGACTGTCTTAATGATTGATACTTAAAGAAAAAATAAACCCTAATACCAATTAAGGTACTAGGGATATTGGTTTAAATTGTTATCCAAGCATCATCAGATACTTTTTTCCATTCTTTGATGTATTCAGTACCCATATCGTTATTACGATAGTGATGTTTTACCACTGTAAGCAAAGGGAAAGACTCCAATTTAGCAACGATCTCTTCATTGGTGGTATGGTAGCCCATACCGTTTGTGTTATGTCTTGCAATAACACGATCAATGTAATTGCTTTCCTTATAGGAAAGATAGTCATGACCATGAGCATTGAACGTGATGCGAGCTTTCTGAGCCAATTGTTTATTGGTCAAACGGTTTAAGTTTTGCATGATTTTATCCTTTAAAGTTAAGAACCCTAAGCATCCGAAGATACTTAGGGTATTGGTTTACACCACTAATGCTGCAAGACGGTTCAATCGAGAATCATCCTTCGGAGGTGCTTCGTTAGGCACAATCTTTATGTCAGTGATTAACGACTGGATTAAATCACTGGCATTTTTGTTACAGAACGCTTTCGCAAAATCACTGTGAAGTTCGTTATTAGAAAACAGGGAGATTGCAAACACACCTTCAGTTGTTGTTACCAACATTTTGTGAGTTACAACACCATTCTTAGAATCAACAACATTTTTATCGTTAGCCATGATACTTCTACCTTAAACAATTATGAGCATCGGAATGTGCCCAACTGCTACCCCAACGAAGCCAGTACAGTAAGTACAAGGCACAGCTATAAGAGAGGAGAAGAGGCAGCAGGACAGCTACAGAAGAGCTTTAAGCAATGGATATTGAGTAGACAATAGCAATAGGTTAAGACACAGATATAGGGCATACAATGAGCTGTATAGAGCCTATGGTGAGTATATCGGTAAGGACATGTGTATATACAAGTGTAGGGACAAGTGTATATTAAATAAGAGAGTAGTTAACTAATAGTACTCATACTCAAATTTACATACCTATATCACTATAGTTTTTCTGACATTATGTATTAGTGATATAGGTATGAGGGATATTAGGGTAGGTAATAGTCTCGCCATACTAAGCTAAGGGATTCTGTCAGAAGTTTATAATGAGCATGGCGTACCTTACTGTCTATGCCTTGTGTAGATTGTGTAGGTATTTAATTGTGTAGTGAATGAGCAATGACACCCGAAGGTGTCTATGCTCTTGTTACTTATGGAATGTATGATACTTGATGTAAGTGTGCACTACGCATTTAAGGTTATGAGCCATAAGACTCAAGTGAGAGTTCACATCCCATACAGCTTTCTTAGCTGTGAAGCTGAAGGGTTGTAAGAGGAAGAATACTGGGTACATCACAAACACTACGATAATGAATGTAAGTACGTATTTAATTGTTTTCATTGGTTTACCTTTAATAAGAGAAGACTACCTAACCGAAGTTAGGTAGTTGTTGGTTTAAACAGTAGTACGTTTAGCCTTAGCTTGCTCAAGTTTAAGCTTTGCTTCGGCTATCTTATCCAACTGTTGTTGTTGGTTTAAGTCACGATTCTCATTAGCCAAATCCAATGCCTTCTGAGTCTGCTCATCTGTTGGGATGAGAGTCTTAGCATAAGCATTGGTTGCTACACCTGTTTGCTTGAACGCATCTGCGTATTCGACTAAGCCTTCAGCTAACATTTGAATGACAGCGAAGAAACCTACTACAGCAGCTTTAAGAGCTTGAAACATTTGAATCACCTTTTGCAAAAGTTAGGACACGGATATATGTCCAACTGCTACCCGAATACACCAGAGGTTTAGGGAATAGCGATGAACAAAAGAACTAAGACCCACTCAACCATAAGGTCAAGTGAGTCAAGGGATTAGTTATACTTACGCATTGCTTCGATGTTTTCGATGTAATGTGCACAGCGAGCTTTACTTAGTTCAATGGACTTACCCAATAGACTAATGCGGTATTCGCATAAGGCACTACGTAAGCGAGGTAGCAAGCTATAGGTACTAAGTAGATTACCTATGTAAGCCATGACGTTGTATTCAAGGTCTAGCATGTATGACTGGTATTTAGATACTAACATTGGATTCACCTTAATAAAAGAAAGGACAATACGTCCAATTGCTACCCTAATACACCAATGACTCAAGGAATAGCGATAGACGTATTAGCATGACGAACGAAGTGAGGAGTGATGGGAATAACAATCCTTATTGGACAGTTAACATGGGGGAGGGTATTTCGCTTTTAGGGTAAGGATGTGAGAACCCTACCCTCATACTAAATTATTATTTTTTGCCAAGACTTTTCCGTATGTTGTTATAGGTAACGATACTGGTTATACCTCCTACTTTCATACTAAATTATTTAATTTTTGAAAAAGTTGAGACTACTTCCATAGGTTAACCGTATTCTTTATATGTCATCACTCTTACCTTAATTATAAAATTAACTTAACTTAACTTAACTTAGTTTAACTTAACCAACCCACAGGAACGCGAACACAACACACGAAGCGGAGCGAGAGTGTGTTGTGTGATGCGAGTGAGTAAGAAGAACAAAAGAAACTTACTTAATTGCGTAAGTATATGTATATATCTACGGTTTTTTCTTGTTATTAATCAATGACTTACAAACAAAAAAAGGTACTATACAGTACCCTTTTGTTGTCTAAAAGGTACTGTAGTGTTACTCTTCTTGTATCTTAACTCAGGAAGTGCAACATGAAAGTACCTAACAGAAGCGTGACGAGTATATCGTTACAGGTAGACTCAAGCAAGGAGTACAACGTAAGTCTGACTGCAAAGAAAGAAGGTTCAAGTTTACCTTTATTCAACGCGCTTGGACGTGGTGGCATTAATTATGATACAGGGGTAAGAAGCATGGATATGACAGAAGTGTTGTTTAACTTATCTCACAATACCAATGCAACTTGGCTTATGTGGCTACTGATTAAACATCGTAACTATAAAACCAATGTAGCAAGACTAGAGCCTAAAGACTTTACGGATGCTGAAGTAGGGCGTATTAAGAGAGGCCGTAAAGAACTTGAAGAGTTAAACGTAGTGGTAAGGTATAAGAATAATCACTACTTATTTAACCCTATAGCTGTAGTACCTGCTAAGGAAAACTACATGAGTGTTTGTGCACAGTGGTTTGAAATTACAGGCCAAGACGTGAACGTATCTGCGTTTGTTCCTATTGGTTCGTAATATCATACTTGAGTAAGTAAGTATAAGTAACTACTATACCCCCATGATTACTTAAATAAGAGAAGGTTATGGGGGTTCTTACTGTAGAGCAATTCAAACAAGCTCTGCCTAGTCAGTTCAAAGCATCAGTAAACCAAGAGTTAATTGACCAGATTAACACGACACTTGCTGACCCTAACTTATATGAAACTTACAGAGATAACTTACTAAGTTACACGCAGGTAATGCGTGATGGTAAGTTTAAGATGAGTGATTACATCTTAGCAGTTAAGTATTGTTCTCATAAGATTATGGGAGCCAGTAACATTGATGCCTTTGTTAAAACATTCCCTGATAGATACCAGTCTTACTTAGCCAATGGTACTTCTTCTAAAGACATTGCTTCTTATGTCACCGCGTATAACAAGAATAAATTAGTTAACCTTATCTTAGAGCAGTCACTCATTCCTTCTTGGATTCTAAACCAAGACTTATATCAGAAAGCCATTAATGTTCAGGCTGAGTTAATGATGAGTGCCAACAGTGAGAAGGTACGTAGTGATGCAGCCAATAGCCTTCTTACCCACTTAAGACCTCCTGAAGTACAGAAGGTTGAATTAGATATTGGGGTTAAGAAAGATGGGGTAATGGATGACTTGAAGCAAGTGTTGACTGAGTTGGCTTTGAAGCAACAGCAGTACATTGCAGCAGGTATCACACAGATTAGTGATGTGACCCAACAACGCTTAGTGAGGGTAGTCGAGCATGACAGCAGCCCTACCTAAGAAGGTTACTCAGTACCTAGAAGAAGTTAGTTACGCTGATAACAATAACTTCGTTCCTAGTACCTTCTCCCTTGAGATGGTTAACCTTATTAAGTTAATTGATGGGGGAATGACTGAGAACATTACACCCACTGTTCATTTAAAAATCTTAGATAGTTACGTGGATGTATCAGGCAAAGACGTTATCAATCTTTGTCACAGAGGCATGGCTAAGACCTCATTGATGGAGTACTTGATATTCCGTATTGCTCTGTATGGTGAGTTGCCTAGCTTGGGCAAGATACCTCACATGATTTATGTAGGTGACACCATTGATGGTGGTGTGAAGAAGATGCGTAAGGCATTAGAGTTTAAGTTTAATAACTCTGATTTCTTACAGCAGTACCTACAAGAAGTGAAGTTCACAGACATTCGATGGGAGTTCATCCGTAAGGATGGTACTTCATTAGTGGTTTCAGCCTATGGAGGTAAGACCAACATTCGGGGTACGAGGGAGAATGGTTCCCGTCCTATCTTGGCTTTACTTGATGACATTATCACCGATGCTGATGCACGTAGTCCGACTGAAATTGAGAATATCAAAACCAATATCAACAGTTCCTTAGAAGCAGCACTCCATCCTAAGCGTAGAAAGATTATCTGGAATGGTACGCCATTCAGTGCAGCAGACCCATTGTATGTAGCTGTTGAGTCTGGTGCTTGGATTGTTAACGTATTCCCTATCTGTGAGAAGTTTCCTTGTTCACGCGAAGAGTTCAGAGGTTCATGGGAAGATAGATTCGATTACGACTATGTAATGAAGATGTATGAGAAGCTCCGATTACAAGGAGCACTGGCTTCATTCTATCAAGAGTTAATGCTTCAGATTTTATCTGATGATACGCGGTTAATTAGTGACTCAGATTTGAAGTGGTACTCACGTAAAGCATTGATGGCTAACAAAGGTAACTTTAATTTCTACATCACTACTGATTTTGCTACCAGTGAGAAACAGTTTAGTGACTTTAGTTTTATCTCAGTATGGGCAGTAAACAACAAAGGGTTTAAGTATTGGGTTGATGGTTTATGTAAACGGCAGACAATGGATAAGAACATTGATGAGTTGTTTAAGTTCTGCCAGAAGTATTCCCCTCAATCAGTTGGTATCGAAGTTTCAGGACAACAAGCTGGTTTCGTTAGTTGGATTGAGAAAGAAATGCTTACCCGTAACATATTCTTCTCACTGGCTTCAGACAGTAACGAAGGGAGAGCAGGCATACGTCCTAGTACCTCTAAGCTCCAACGATTCAACGTAGCAGTGCCTTACTTCAAGATGGGTGAGATGTTCTTCCCTGTCGAGGAGAAGGGTGGTGTAGCACTGGATGAGATGCTTGATGAGTTGAGCTTAACCACAGTAGGTGGTTTTAAGTCTAAGCACGATGATGCACTTGATACCATCTCCATGCTGCCACTCATGCCAATATGGTTGCCAAGTAGTTCTACTGAGTTTACGCAAGGCAAGTCAAAGATATGGGGAACTACCGTTGAAACAGGTAGTGAATTTACCGCTAGTTATTTTTGTTAGGTGATATATGTTATTAACTGAGATATTGGATTCATTGGCTGGAAGTGAACTGGCTAACCTTAATTGTGTGTCAAATGGTGCAGTCCTTACTGCTAAGATACCTGCCATTGTTACTGCTATTAATCTTGGCTTAGTAAAACTGTACACACGATTCCAACTAAAGAGACGCTTACTTACTCTCAAAGTAACTAGCACTCAATTGGTTTATAGTTTGGTTTCAGCTAATGCAGTCAGTGTTAACGTAGGTGGTTATATCTTAGATGTAGATGACCCATTTACTAATGACATTATCCAACTACTTACCATGACCTCAACAGCAGGGAATAATATCCGCTTTGATGGTTTCAATGGGGTGATGTTACTTAGCCCTAAAATCTTTCGCTTTGCAGAAGCACCCGAAGATGATACTTACGTCATTGAGTACTCAGCACGTCCTACCAAAGTAGTGTACACCGATAACACGGATATTGAGGTGGACTTACCTGATGCTTACCTACCTCCTTTATTAGCTTATGTTGCCTCTCGCTTCTATAGCCCTGTAGGTATTGCACTGGATTCTAACCGTAGTAGCTTAGATGTTAGTTACTTACAACGGTATGAGACAGAGTGCCAACTCTTAGAGAACAAAGGGATTAACACAGGTAATTATCTTGAGTCCGACAACTTCACACAACATGGTTTTATTTAAGTAGGGGGCAACGTGGAACAACAAATTGTAGAAGATATTAAACCAGCAGGCTGGACTAAAGCCCCTACTCTTTTGGACTTAAAGAAGGACTTTGAACAGACAGAAAGTTTCCATGCAAAGCAGATTGCCAATCTTAATAGATGGGAAGAAAGCTTTGATGTACAGCCTATTGCTGAGAACAAAGAGAAGAAAGCACAATCACGTATTAACCCTAAGTTAATCCGTAAGCAGTATGAGTGGAGATGCTCTTCATTGAGTGAACCCTTCTTCTCTACGCCTGAGTTGTTTAAGGTTAACCCTGTTACGCATGAAGATACTAAACGTGCCAAACAGAATGAGTTAATTCTTAATTACCAGTTCCAAACCAAGATTAACAAAGTACCTTTCATTGATAGCCTCATTCGTACTTGTGTGCGCGAAGGTACAGTGATTGTGCGCGTGGGTTGGCAGTACGAAGAAACTACTGTAACCCGTGAAGTCCCAGTGTGGTCTTACCAGATGATGCCACCTGAGATGCAAGAGCAGATGCAGCAAGCTATGCAACTGTTTCAGACTGAGCCTGATACCTTTGAAGCTACTATCCCTGAAAACATTAAAGCCAGTGTGAAGGCTTCAATGCAGTATGGGCAAATGGTAATGGCAGTACAATCAGGTACTCAGACCATTGAAGAAACCAAACCACTGATTAACAAACCTACCTTAGAAGTTTGTAACACCCGTAACGTAAGGATTGACCCTACGTGTGAAGGGGACATGGATAAAGCTAAGTTTGTTATCCATAGCTTTGAATCCTGTTTAGCAGACTTGAAAGCAGATGGGCGTTATAAGAATCTCAAGCTAGTGGCTTCAGGTTTACAGGAGCAAATGTCCCCAAACCATAACTACAGTGATGTGGGTTCATTCACCTTCTCTGACTTAGCGCGTAAGAAGCTCACAGTGTATGAGTATCACGGCTATCGTGATGTTGAAGGCAAGGATGAACTCACACCTATCTTGGCTTCATGGATTGGTAATACGTTGGTGCGTATGGAAGAAAGTCCATTCCCTGATAAGAAGATTCCCTTTGTTGCCATTCCATATATCCCCGAACATAACTCTATCTACGGTATTCCTGATGGTGAGTTATTAGAGGATAACCAGAAGATTCTTGGTGCCGTAACTCGTGGTGTTATTGATTTATTAGGTAAGTCTGCTAACTCGCAGACAGGTATTCCTAAAGGTTTATTGGATGCCACTAACTTAATTAAATACCGTAAAGGTTTGGATTACGAGTACAACCCTTCAAGTAATCCCAATGCTATTTTCATGCACAAGTTTCCTGAGATTCCTCAGTCAGCGTTGTGGTTAATTAACCATGTCAACAATGATGCTGAATCCTTATCAGGTATCAAAGGATTCTCAGGACAGGGTATTACTGGTGCTGGTTTAGGTGAGAATGCTACTGGTGTACGTTCAGCAATGGATGCAGTTAGTAAGCGTGAGATGAGTATTCTTAGACGTATTGCACATGGCTTATTAACTATTGGCCGTAAGATGTTATCCATGAATGCAGCGTGGCTAACAGAGGAAGAAGTAGTTCGTTTAACCAATGGTGAGTTTGTTCCAGTACGTACTGATGACTTGGCAGGGGATTATGATTTAAACCTCTCTATCTCTACCGCAGAGTCAGATGACAGCAAAGCCAAAGAACTGAGCTTCATGCTACAGACGATGGGCAATACGATGGGACTTGGTTTGGCTCAAGTTATCCTGTCTGAGATTGCACGGTTACGTAAGATGCCTGACTTGGCTAATCGTATTGAGAACTACCAAGCTCCGCCTGACCCAATGCAAGAACAAATTCAACAGTTGGAGATGGCTAAGTTACAGGCTGAGATTGCATTGCTTAATGCTCAAGCACAAGAGGCGGCAGCTAAGTCTCAAGTACAAGGTGCTAAGGTGGGTGTTGAACAAGCTCGCGCAGAGAACTTACAAGGTGAGGCTGATTTGAAGTCTCAGAACTTTGTACAGAACCAAACAGGTGAGAGTCACCTACGCGAACTGGATAAACAGACCTTAGCTAATCAAGGTGCAATTGAACGAGAGCAGGTTAAAGGGAGTTTAGCTAAGGATGCACAAAAGACCCAGCATAACTCTGAATTGCTTAAGATGATGGCAAGCTCACAGCTTGGGGGTAATCAAAGCACTAGACAGGCTAGTTAAATTACTATTTAATTTACTTACTTAAATAAGTAAGTAAGTGTATACGCATGACTGATATAGACGTAAATAACTTACTGGCACAGCACCGTCAGGAAGTGGCTCTAAGTGATGCAATAGTGCAGTTGAAACTAACTGCACCTTTTAAGCTGGTGTTTGAGACTAACCTGTTTACCCAACAGGTTCATTCATTGGTTTTAAAGTTAGCAACACTTAGCAAACCAAGTCCTGAATACGATGAAGTGATGCGTGAGTTAGACGCGATTAGTTATGTCCAAAACTATTTACAGCAACTAACTGTAAAGGGTACGGAAGCTGCTCAGAGTATTAGAGAAGCTAATGTCTTTTTATCTAACAACGATGAGGATTAATTATGTCAGTGGAAATCCCAGAACAAGATAACAGCGCAGAACTCGCTGCAATGTCTGACGAGGATTTTTTAAACAGTGTTAATAGTGCAGAGACAGTTGCTCCTGTGCCAAACACTGAAACTCCTGCGAGTGAAGTAGTACCTGTACCCGAAGCTGAAGTAACTGCTCCAGCAGATACTCAACCTGAAACGCAGACGCAAGCTCAGGTAGATTACGAAGAGTTCTTCAAAACTATTACTAAGCCGTTTAAGGCCAATGGTAAAGACTTCCAAGTACTTGACCCTAATGATGCTATCTCGCTTATGCAGAAGGGAACTGATTACGTTAAAAAGATGACGGAGATTAAACCCCTACGTCGGATTGGTAAGTTACTTGAAGAAAATAAGTTAAGTGAAGATGACTTAGCTTACTTGATTGACCTGAAGAACAAGAAACCTGAAGCGATTGCCAAGCTGTTGAAAGACAGTGAAGTTGACCTGTATGGTTTCGATGTTGAGCAGGGTAAAGACTACGCTCCTGTGGCTCCTGTTGTTAATGAAGTTGACGATGCACTACAGAGTACCCTTGATGACCTTCAAGCTAACTCTGCATCATTCAGTCAAACCATTGCAGTAGTAGGCCAACAATGGGATGTCAGTAGCCGTGAAACCGTAGCCCAACATCCACAGTTACTTCGTGTTCTTGATGCTCAAGTGGCAAATGGTACATTTGCTAAGATTGATAGTGTCATGCAGTACGAGCGAGCTTTGGGACGTTTAGAAGGCATGACAGATATTCAAGCTTACGCTGAGATTGAACGCAGATTACAAGCTGCACAACCTCAGACACCTCCGATTGTACAGGCTCCTGTTGTTATTCCTCCTGTCACTACGCCCCAACCTAATGTGCAACAACAGAAGTTGGCAGAGCAACGTAGACAGGCAGCTCCTCCTCGCCAAACCAAAGTTGAATCTAAGCCTTCCCTGAATAATCTACCTGTTATGAGTGATGAGGACTTTCTAAAGCACCTCGCCCAAGCAGGTCTCTAACGAGGTCTAAGTTATGACACAGCAATATAATGCTCCTACCGACAGTTCTCCTTCTTCGGTTGGTGTACAAATCACGACTCATGCTTATGAGCGTAAAGCCCTTATTGAAGCTCGTCGTGAGATGTTCTTCGGTCAGTTGGCTGACGTTACTTCTATGCCTAAGAACATGGGTAAAGAGATTAAGCGTTTCCACTACTTACCTATCCTTGATGACTCCAACATCAACGATCAGGGTATTGATGCTGCTGGTGCAGTTATCGCTACGACTGAGTACACACTGGCTATTCCTAGTTTGATTGGTAATCCAAAAGACCAAGAAGCTGCTGGTGCTGTGACTACTAAACGTGCTTATGCTGCTGGTGATTACGTTTACTGTGCTAACGGTGTAGCCAACACTTCTCGTTGGAAGTTGATGACTGGTGCTGTTGCAGTTGGTGGTGATGCTACCGCAGGTACTTCTAAAACCAATGCTCAGATGGCTACTGTTCTTAACACGAACATTGTCGGCGGTACATTCACGGTTCTTGAAGACGTGATTACCTGTTCCAGCTTGAATATCTACTACACAACTGAAGCCGCAGCTACAGCAGCAGCTAAGATTGTTGGCGGTTCTGTTAAGATTCGACGCTCTGGTAACTTGTACGGTTCCAGTAAAGATATTGGTTTGATTCCCAACAAGATTCCTTTAATCCATGAAAATGCGGGTAAAGTGAACGGTGTTGGTATGACCCGTATCGACTTAACTGGCACTATGGAGAACTTTGGTTTCCATGCTAGTTATACTGCTGATTCGTTAAACTTCGATACTGATGCTGATTTGTTAATGCACACTAACCGTGAATTGATGAATGCAGCGATGAAGATTACCGAAGATGCCTTGCAGATTGACTTAATCAACAATGCTGGTGTTGTGCGTTATACAGGTAATGCGACTAACAACTACACATTGAATGAGAACGATGAGTTGACCTATCGTGACCTCATGCAGTTAAGCATTGACTTGGATAACAACCGTTGCCCTAAACAGACAACCATTATCACAGGTACTCGCTTAGTTGATACTAAAGTTATCCCTGCTTGCCGTGTAGCGTACATTGGCTCTGAGTTGATTCCTACATTGGAAGCAATGGAAGACTTGCATGGTAATCCTGCGTTCATCCCTGTAGAAGCCTATGCTGCTGGTACTACTGTGTTGACAGGTGAGCGTGGCCGTATTGGTGACTTCCGTTTCATCATTGTGCCTGATATGGTTCGCTTCTCTGGTCAAGGTGGTTACAGCACTTCTGGTACGTTCTACGATACTAACGGCATGTTGGATGTGTTCCCAATCTTGGTTGTTGGTGAAGAGTCTTTCACTACTATTGGTTTCAACACTGATGGTAAGTCCAACAAGTTCAAAACCAAGAACATGAAACCTGATGAGCTTTACAGCTTGGATAACCCATTTGGTAAGAAAGGCTTTATGTCTATCGAGTGGTGGTATGGTTTCTTGTTGTTACGTGGTGAGCGTTTAGCGTTAATCAAAACCGTAGGTAAGATGTAATTATCTACTTCTCCTCCACTTACCTACGCAAGTAAGTAAGTGGAGTGCCTCCTTACTTTAGGATACTTAGCATGAAAAGTTTAGAAGAATTGAAAGCACAAGCAGATGAGTTGGGCTTGAAGTACAACGGCAATATCTCTGCAACGACACTACAAGAACGTATCAATCAAGCCTTAGCAGTTGATGATGAAGTAGTAGAAGTACCTGTTAAACCAGTCAACCCTGTTGCTGAAATGCGTAAGCAAGCGACACGTTTACTGCGTGTAACGATTACCCCAATGGATGTTTTGAAGCGTGACTACCGTGGTGAGTTCTTTGAGATTAGTAACCGTGTACTGAAAGTTAAACGGTTTATTCCTTACGGTGTACCTACCCACATTGAAGCCGTATTACTTGATGAAATTCGTAATCGTAAGTTCCGTATGACCATTCCAGCTACCCGTGAATCGGGTGCCGAGTCTCGGTTAGTAACAGCGTATGCCATTGCTGAGTTGCCTCCGTTAACTGAGCAAGAACTGAAGAACTTAGCCAAAGCACAGCAAGCCCGTAACAGCATTGAGTAAATAACTTGGAGTAGTACATGACCGTCACTATTGAGAATACCGCAGTTGATACCAAGTTAAACATTGCGGAACTTACTACAGCTTCTTTAACGGGAACTGGTGTATTTGATGTACTACTCCAAACCTTACGATTACATCTTGACCGTGAGTTCACCAGTGGGCGTATCACAGGTACAGCGTATGCAACTGTGTACTCTCAAGCCCTTACCAGTTTCTTAGGGCAAGCAACTGCCTATTGTTTAAGTAAAGCTAAACTGGCTTTAGAACTTAAACAGCTAGAGGAACAAGTCACCATCCTTCAGTTACAGCAAACTAAGTTAACAGCAGAAACCAGTCTTGTTGGGAGCCAACAAAGTCAAGTTGAAGCTGAGACTGATAAAGTGCTTTATGAAACAACTCATGTTCTTCCTGAGAATGTGAAGGTCATTAAGAACCAACAAGACCAGTTGATTGCTCAAACCAATAAAGTTGCTACTGACACTGTTATTGCCATTAAACAAGGTCACTTAACTGATGCCCAAACCTGTCAGGTTAAGGCAGAAACCAATAAGGTAAATGCTGAGGTTACTCTGAAGTTACCTGAAGAAGTGGCATTGCTAGAATTAAACCAAGCACAGGTGACTGCCCAGACTGCACAGGTTACTTACACCACAGCTAACCTACTCCCTGAACAGTTGGCTCAATTGACCGCACAGATTGCAGGAACAACAGCACAAACTGCACAAGTTACCTACACAACGGCTAACATATTACCTAAGCAAGTAGACCAGTTAACAGCACAGGTAGCAGGTACAACAGCTCAGACTGCCCAAGTAGTCTACACAACCACCAACTTACTTCCTGCACAAGTGACAAATACGACTGCACAGACAGCGAGTACCAATGCACAAACTGACTTATATGAACAGAAGAAAGTGACTGAGTTGGCTCAGACTACTACTACGGCTGCTGCTGGTTCAGTGATGGGTGTACAGAATGCGCTAATGGCACAACAGACTAAAAACTACTTACGGGATGCAGAACAGAAAGCAGCTAAGATAATGATTGAGACATGGGCTGTACGTCAAAATACGGACGGTGGGCAAGTGGTTACTGCTAACCATTTAGGTGATAGTTACATTGCTACTGCTGTTGATGCGTTACTTGATGGGATTACACCTTAATGAGCTTCTTCGGGGGTAGACGTAAGACTGTAGCATTTACAGCTATTCAACGTATGTCTGGGGATGACGATATTATCCCCTCATCTAAGGTTGCTTTGCTCCACTACCTTGCTGCTACTGCCGATAAGCCCACTGTTTCGGTGAATGATAAGTCTTTAGTTGATTACTCAATAGAGTACAGTCAGAAGGCTTTACCCAATCGCTGTAAGCAAGCGTATAACTACGCAAACAGTGGGCACTATGCCTATGGTTTACCCACCGCAGGGGAAGCTACTGTACAAGGCATTGACCTTTCAACTGCTGTCAAAGACTTCCTTGATACCACAACAGGTCATACTGTAACGATGGTGTATGCCACTATTGGGGATGCTAATTACCAGCACTTCATGTGGCAAAAGCTCATAGATGTTTATGGTTATGACCCTACTACTAATGAGCTTGGTTCGTTTACTACTATTGAAGGTTTCCCTTGCTACCTACAGACAGGTAAATTGGTCTTTGGTTCCGCTACAGTACAGAGCACAGAATCAGGCTCAGACCGTGAACAGTACGGGTACTCTACAGAGAGTGGTGAGTGCCTTACACGAAGCCAAGATTTAGGTGCTGCTGCTGTTACGCCTGATGTAGATACTG
>ERZ650309.940-NODE-940-length-13941-cov-4.289140_pt1 | contig 13941 bp, 12 predicted proteins | sample MGYA00376245_ERZ650309 | MGnify/ENA primary metagenome ERZ650309 (study PRJEB26733, sample SAMN07839294) | wastewater metagenome | biome: urban; feature: wastewater treatment plant; material: waste water | place: USA: North Carolina | collected 2016-04-26 ...
GACGCTCTTCCGATCTTGCGCTGGGTCGACGTCAGCGAGCAGACGCAGACCGACATCGACCTCTTGGCGCAGGGCTTCCGCTTCCACCCGCTGGCGCTCGAGGACTGCCTGCACTTCGATCAGCGCCCCAAGCTCGAGGAGTACGCCAGCGCGAGCCCGTACCTGTTCGTGGTCACCCACAACTTCGCGGTGGTGCCGACGCCGCTGCGCGCGGTGTCCGGCTCGAGCGGCCTGACCGACACCGAGAACTCGATGCACATGCCGCGCGTGCTGTGGGCCGAGTGCCGCGAGCGCCGCGTCGCGGTGGCGGTGCTGGAGACGCACGCCTTCATCGGCCAGGGCTTCCTGGTGACCGTGCACGATCAGGTCAGCCCGTCGCTGGCGACGGCGTGGCAGAAGATCCTGCACGACCCGCAGCTGATGAGCCGCGGCACCGACTTCCTCTACTACCTGCTCGCCGACCTGCTCTGCGACGCCAACTTCCCGGTGCTCGAGCAGCTCGGCGACATCCTCGACGACATGGAGGAGGCGATCTTCGATCGCCCCAACCGCCTGGACCTGCACCGCATCTACTCGCTGCGCAAGACGCTGGTGGCGATGCGGCGGGTGCTGTCGCCGCAGCGCGATGTCATGGGCACCTTGTTCCGGCACGGCGGCAGCGCCTGCGTCGGCGAGCGCACCGCCCCCTACTTCCGCGACATCTACGACCACCTGACGCGCATCTACGAGAGCATCGAGGCCGGCCGCGACCTGCTCGGCAACTGCGTCGACGCGTACATGTCCGCGGTGGCGCAGCGGACCAACGAGATCATGAAGCAGCTGACGATCATGTCGTCGGTGCTGCTGCCGGCCACGTTCTTGAGCGGGCTGTTCGGGATGAACTTCGAGATGATGCCGTTCAAGTCGCGCGGGGCGTTCTTCTTCGCCCTGGCGCTGATGTTCCTGGTGGTGCCGGGCGGGATGTTCCTGTGGTTCCGCACCCGCGGCTGGCTCGCCAACGCCGAGAAGGAGCCCGCGCACCCCGAGACGGCCGCGGCGCCGCGCCGGGCTACGCGCTGAACAGCTTCTCCAGCTCGCGCTCGACCTTGGCCTCGCTCGTGCCCTTGGCCACCGACAGCTCCTTCACGATCAGGCTGCGCGCGGTGTCGAGCATGCGGCGCTCGCCGAAGGACAGGGTCTTGGTGTTCTTCAGGCGGTACAGGTCGCGGAAGACCTCGGCGACCTCGAACAGGCTGCCGGTCTTGATCTTCTCCATGAAGCCGCGGTAGCGCCGGTTCCACGTCTGCTTGTCGATGTGGACCTCTTTCTCGCGGAGGATGTCGTAGACCTCCTGGATCTGGTCCTGGTGCACGACCTCGCGCAGCCCCACCTGATCGGCCTTGTCGACGGGTACGAGGATCCGCATGTCGGTGTCGAGGATGCGCAGGCAGTAGAAGCGCTGGATCTTCCCAGAGATCTCCTTTTCTTCGATCCCTACGATCTCGGCCACGCCCTGCGCCGGGTAGACCGCCTTGTCACCGATCTGGAACTGGAGCATACGTCCCTCCTCACCTGCTGCACCCCGGTGGGGGTGCGGTGTCCGGTTGCGAGTGGCGCTGTCACATTCCTCGCGGGGCGACTGCTGCTCATCCCTGTTCGCCCTGCGTGCTCTGCCTTGAGCCCTGACCCGCGGAGATCAAGCCGCGAGGAGACCACTAGCCGGAGCTAGGTGGTGCTGCGACTGTTGTGCACATAAGCGCCCGATCTGGGGCGATGAAACCACAACGACCTCTTTGATTTCAAGGGGTTAGCGCAGCTCGGTGTAAGAAATGCGCGCAGGTCAAGATTTCGCGAGGCAGCCGCCAGAGCGGCCGGTCGCGCACCGAGGAGGGAGGCAGGCGGAGCCGGAGAGAGCGAGAGGCGCGCCGACGCAGGCGCGGGCGGGCGCCCTCAGGGCCCCGTTACAGCACCCGCATCACCAGCTGGACGATCAGCGCCAGCAGCGTGAGCTGCCCGAGCGCGAACATGACGGTGCGCCAGGGCTGCTTCTGCCCCAGGTAGCAGATCGTGTGCAGCGTGCGCGCGGCGAAGTAGACGCCGAAGGTCGCCCAGGCCGCCGTCGCCGAGCCGCCGGCGAGCGCGAACAGCGTCGCCAGCACCAGGAAGCCCGGGATGTTCTCGAGGTCGTTCAGGTGCGCGCGCTTGGCCCGCAGCGTCGCCGGCGCCTCCTGCGGCTCGACGTGCGAGCCGGGGTTGACGCCGGTGTCCTCGGGGTTCACCACCACCTGCGACTTACGCCGGGCGTTGGCGGTGGCGAAGGCGACCGCGGCCATCTTGAGCACGAGCAGGACGGAGAACACGACCAGCGGCTGGAAGGCCGGCAGCGCGACGGCGAGCATGGCGAGGCTCCTTGTTTTGTTGCCTGGTTGCGGTTGCGTACGGGGTTGCTTGCGGCGTGCTTGCGTTGTGGACGAGCGAGCGTACGAGGAGCCGCGCGCAAACGCCAAGAACTCGTTACCCGTACACGGTGCGAGGCAGGCGAGGCGGCGACTGACCGACCGGTCGGTCGAACGATCGACCGACGATCGCAAACAGGCGACCGACCGATCGACCGACCGGCCGACCGGCCGACCGACCGACCGAGCGGTCAGGTCGTGCGCAGCGACGGGGGCGGCGCGGGCGGGGCCGCGGACGCCTGCAGCACCACGATGCGGCCGGCGATGTCCTCGCCGCTCTGGCGCCGCAGCACCGCGTCGGTCTGGCCGAGCACGACGAAGCCGTGCGCCGCGGCCAGCCGCCGCACGTACGCCGCCGAGTGCGCGTAGCGGCGCGTCGGCTGCAGCACGACGTCGGGCACTTCGCCGGGAACTGCGCCAGGACCTTCGTCGCGAACTTCGTCGCGAACTTCGTCGCGAACTTCGCCAGGAACTTCGCCGCGAACTTCGCCGCGCGGGGCCTCGACGGTGAAGGCGAACAGCCCGGGCCTTCGTAGGGCGCCCTGCGCGGCCTGGAACAGCGGCTCGAGATCGCCCAGGTAGATCAGTACGTCCGCGGCCACGAGCACGTCGTAGCCGGCCGGGCGCGCGCGCAGGAGCTCGACCAGCTCGCCGCGCACCAGCTCGTCGTACAGGCCGCGGTGCTGCGCCTGCGCCAGCATGCCGGCCGACAGATCCACACCGCCGAGCCGCGCCGCGTGCCGGCGCAGCAGCGGTCCGAGCAGCCCGGTGCCGCAGCCGAGATCGAGCACGTCGAGCGGCCGCTCGGGCAGGTGCGGCGCCAGCGCCTGGTACAAGAGCTCCGGCCCGCGATACTTCAGCCGCTCGGTCAGGTGCTGATCGAAGCCGGCGGCGTAGCCGTCGAACAGCTGCGCGACGTAGCCTGGCGGCGCGGCGGCGGGCACCGCGGTCTGGATCTCGCCCGGGGTCGCGCCCGGCACCGTGCTGCTGCGCAGGGTGCTGCTGCGCAGGGCGCCGAGGAAGAACTGCGCCTCGCTCCAGCCCGGGCGGCGGCGCAGCGCCTCTTCGAACGCCGCCGCCGCGTCCTCGCGCCGACCGAGGCGCTCCAGCGTCGCGCCCAGGTACAGGCAGGCGTTGCCCTCGCGCGGGTCGGTCGCCATCGCGCGCCCGTACCACGCCGCCGCGGCCTCGAGCTGCTTCTGCGCCCGCAGTGCGTTGCCGAGGTTCACCATGGCCATCGCGAGCTGCGGTGCGAGCTTTAGCGCGCGCTCGTAACAGCCGACCGCATCGACCGGCCGCCCGAGCGCCTGCAGCACATTGCCCAGCGTATTGTGCAGGTTCGCATCGTCGGGCCTGAGCCGCACGGCGAGGCTCGTGTGCCGGTACGCGGCCTCGGCCTGGCCGCGCGCGAGCAGCAGCGCGCCGTAGCTGTGGTGCGCCTCGGCGAAGCCCGGCCGCAGCGCCAGCGCGGTCTTGTACTCCACCTCGGCCTCGTCGGGCCGGCCCAGCGCCTGCAGCACCAGCCCGAGGTGGTTGTGCAGCTCGGGCATCTGCGGGAAGTGGCGGCGGGCGCGCGTGATCAGCGCCAGCGCGCGCTGCGGCTTGCCGGTCTGGTAGGCGAGCACGCCGGCCATGTGCAGCGCGTCCCCGTGCTCGGGCACCGCGTCGAGGATCTTGCGGTACAGGGCGTCGGCCTCGGCGTACTTGCCGGCCTGGTGCAGGGCCATGGCGCGCGACAGGACCTTCTGCGGTCGAAAGTCTCCCATGCCCCGAGAGTAGCGCAGAGCGGCCGCGGCTCGGGCCCGCGCACAAACGGTGTTATGGTGCCGGCCATGAACGCCGCCGCCGAGCGCAACCACCGCATCTACGAGGACATGTGGAGCCACTACCGGCTCTTCCCGCACGACGGCTGGGCGGTCTGGCGCGAGATCGAGCCGTTCTACGAGAAGGCCGAGCGCGTGCTCGAGATCGGGCCCGGCATGTTCCCGCACCTGCCGATCGAAGGCACCACCTTCCTCGACCTGTCGAGCGTCGCGCTGCACGCCCTGCACGAGCGCGGCGGCCGCTGCGTGCGCGCCGCCTCGCCGCTGCCGCTGCCCGACAAGAGCTTCGATCTGGTGTGCCTGTTCGAGGTGCTCGAGCACGTCGAGGCCGACGGCGAGCTGCTCGGCGAGCTGGCGCGCGTGCTGCGGCCGGGCGGCGTGCTGTTCTTCTCGTGTCCGATGAACCCGGGCTACTTCACCTACTACGACAAGGTCGTCGGCCACGAGCGGCGCTACCGCGGCGACGAGCTGCGCGACAAGCTCGCCGCGCACGGCTTCAGCATCGAGGCGCACTGCGCCCGCCACGACTTCATGGACCCGTGGTTCGGCGCCCTGTTCGGATTCGGCACGCGCTACCTGAGCGGCCTGACCGCGCGCATCGTCCGCCACTACCTGCCCAAGGTCGCGGCCCTTGAGTGGCCGTGGCGCGAGGGCGACGACCTCGGCGAGGCCGAGCAGCGCGGCGGCCTGACCGCGCGCGCCCGCCTGCGCGGCTGATCCGCCAATCTGCCAATCTGCCGCTCTGCCGCTCTGCCGCTCTGCCGCTCTGCCGCTCTGCCGCTCTGCCGCTCTGCGTCAGGCCGCTCCGCTCGCGGCGCGCGCGATCGCCCGCTCCAGCACCGCGAGCAGCCCGTCCGTCGTCTCCAGCGCCGCGATCTCGGCGAGCGTGAAGAAGCGCGCGTCCGCCGCGTCCTCGCCGGCCTTGGGCGTGCCGCGCGGCTCGCGGACGAGGTAGTCGAGGATGACGTAGTGGAAGCGCTCGTCGATGTACTCGAAGACCTCGCACAGCGCGCCGACGCGCCCGGTGATCCCGGTCTCGGCCTCGAGCTCGCGCAGGAGCGCCTGCTCCAGCGTCTCGCCGAACTCGACGCGACCGCCCGGCACGGTCCAGCGGCCCTTGGCCGGCGGCTGCCCGCGCTGGATCAGGAGCACGCGCCCGGCCTCGTCGAGCACCACGGCACCGACCGCGACCTGCGGCCGCGACGCGGGGCTTGGGACAGGCCCGGCGCTCACTCCGCGCCTCCCGTCGGCGTGGTGCCGCTCGCGGCGTCCTTGGCGTGGCCGGCCGAGGGACACAGCGGCGCCAGGCGGCACGTGCCGCAGCTCGGCTTGCGCGCGAAGCAGACGCGCCGCCCGTGCCAGATCAGGCGGTGCCCGGACATGATCCAGCGCTCCTGGGGCCACAGCTCCATCAGATCCTTCTCGATCTTGACCGGATCCTCGTGCTTCGTCATCGCCAGGCGCTGCGACAGCCGCTGCACATGCGTGTCGACGGCGATGCCCGACGGGATGCCGTAGGCGGTGCCGAGCACCACGTTCGCGGTCTTGCGCGCCACGCCGGGCAGCGTCAGGAGCTCGTCCATCGTGCGCGGCACCTCGCCGCCGAACTTCTCAACGATCTTCTTGGCGGCGTCGCGGACGTTCTTGGCCTTGTTGCGGAAGAAGCCGGTCGAGCGGATCAGCCCCTCGAGCTCGGCCACGTCGCTGCGCATCAGCGCCGGCGGGTCCGGGAAGCGCGCGAACAGCGCCGGCGTCACCTGGTTCACGCGGTCGTCGGTGCACTGCGCCGACAGCACCACCGCGACCAGGAGATCGAAGGGGGTTGTGAAGTTCAGCTCGCAGTGCGCGTCGGGGTACAGCTCGTCGAGCAGGTCGAGGATGCGGGTGATGCGCTCGCGCTCGGCGGGGCCGATGCGGCGCGCGCGCGCAGGCTTCGCCGCCGCAGCCTTGTTCGCCGCCTTCTTCGCCGCTGGGGCGACGGGCGCGGGCTTCGCCGTCGGGCTGAGCTTCACGGCGCCTGGGGCCGCGGCCTTGGAGGCAGGCGGGGTCTTCTTGGCGGTCGCGGATGCGGGAGCTTTTTTCGGCGCGGGCGCCGGCTGCTTGGACATGGCGAGCCAGTTATCCGGCCGCAGCCCCGACGTCAAGCAGGGTCAAGCGAGACCGGGCAGCGAGTCGCGGCGCCGCGCCTGCTCCCTGGCCTCGCGCACCTCGTCGCGGATCCGCGCGATGTAGCCGTCGCCGTGCGCCTTGCGCCCGGTCGAGGCCGACGACATCGGCCGCATCACGCCGAACACCGGCCGCCGCGGGAACGGCCGATCGTGCAGCCCGAAGCACCACAGGAAGTTGGCGTACGAGACCGCGTCGCGCCCGTCGTAGGCGTAGCGATCGTTCAGGAGGATCATCCACTCCAGCGCCTGCTCGTAGGTCGGCGCCCACTCGATGATCTTCTTGCCCCAGAGCATGCGCAGGTAGCCGTGCGGCTCGCCGCGCTCGACGAGCTCGGCCTGCACCGCGTTCCACAGCGGGTCGCCCGTGGCCGCGCGCTCCAGCGTCGGCAGGTCGTAGGTCGTCCGGCGCGGATCCGCGGCGTGCCGGGCGAGGTTCTCCTGCGCCCAGGCGGGCAGCGCCGACAGGCTGCGGTGCGCGGGCTGGTGGTGGCAGAAGTTGAGCCCGAGCTCGCGCCGCACCAGGAGCTCCTCCAAGAAGGCCTCGACGTTGCCGTCCCCCTCGCGGCTGGCGGCGCGCACGGCGTGCGCGATCTCGACGGGCGAGAGCATGCCGTAGTGCAGGTACGGGCTGAGGTTCGAGGTGACGTCGTGATCCGCGCGGTTGCGCCCGTCGGCGTAGCCGCGCAGGTTGTGCTGGATGAAGCGCTGCAGCCGCACGAGCCCCGCGCGACGGCCGCCGCGCACCCCGGGCGCCGGCCGGATGGCGAGCGCCCCGCCGCGCAGCCCCGCCGCCACGACCAGGCGATCGAGCTCGTCGGCGTCGTCGGGCAGCGAGTCGCCGCGCACCAGCCCGGGCGGCAGCTTGAGCTTGAGCTCGAGCGAGTCGCGGCGCGGCACGAGCCGCGGGTCCGGCTGCGCCAGCAGCGCGGGCAGGAGCGCGCGCAGCTTCGGCCGCAGCGAGAACGCCGCGACACACGGCGGGAAGGCGCGCAGCGGCGCGATGCCCGAGGCGTCGACGGCGTGCAGCGGGCAGTCGAGCTGCGCGGCGACGGCGCGGTTGTGGCCGGGCACGATGAACGCCGGGTAGTCGTCGGTCACGACCAGCGCGGCGGCGGCGCCGAGCTCCTGCACGATGCGGCGTCGCGGCGCATCGGCGGGCTGCAGGTAGAAGTAGTGGGCGATGCCGCGCGCGGCCAGGCGCTCGCCGAGCTGGCGCGTGCCGTCGAGGATGAAGCGGTGGTGGCGCCAGCTGGCGTGCGGATAGTCGGGCCGCAGCCCCTCGTAGACGACCAGCGGCACGCCCAGCGCGTCGGCCTGCGCCGCCGCATAGTCGAGCCCGGGGTGCCACTCGGCGCGCTTCTGCACCTGGCAGAAGTACAGGACGTAGCGGCCGCGCGGTCGCGGCGCGCCCTCGCGCAGCACCACGACGCGGCGCGGATCCACCGGGCAGCCCGCGGGCCAGTCGAGTCCGGAGGGCGGGGTCGGCGGGAACAGCGGAGCAGAGGAGGCCATGCCCATGGGATGCCGCCGCGCCTCGCCGCGCCGCGAGCCGCCGACAAAAGCTCAGGCGCTGTGCGGGGCCCGCCGCTCGATCCAGTCGATGACGTGGGTCTCCAGCCGCGAGCCGCTCAGGCGGTTGATGGCCTGGATGCCGGTCGGCGAGGTGACGTTGACCTCGCTCAGGTAGCCGCCGATGACGTCGAGGCCGACGAAGTGCAGGCCGTCCTGCTGCAGCCGCGGCCGCACGCGCGCGATGATCTCGTGGTCGCGCTCGGTCAGCGTGGTCTCGGCCGGCGCGCCGCCGACCGCCATGTTCGAGCGCAGGTCGTTCTCGGCCGGCACGCGCAAGAGCGCGCCCAGCGGCTCGCCGTCGAGCAGGAGGATGCGCTTGTCGCCGCGCTTGCCCTCGGGCAGGTAGCGCTGCGCCATGACCCAGCGCTGGCCGTTCAGCGTCGAGGTCTCCAGCAGCGCGTTGCTGTTGACGTCGCCCTGCTTCAGGAGGAACACCGCGGCGCCGCCGAAGCCGTCGAGCGGCTTGAGCACGAGCTGCCCGCCCTGCGCCTCCTGGAACCTGCGGATCTCGTCGAGGCGGCGGGTGACGATGGTCGGCGGGATGAGGTCGGGGAAGTGGAAGATGTAGAGCTTCTCGTTGGCCTCGCGCAGCCCGCGCGGGTCGTTGACGAGCAGCGTCTTGCCGCGCGCGTGCTCGAGGATCTGCGTCGCCCACAGGTAGATCGGGTCGAACGGCGGGTCCTTGCGCATCAGCACCGCGTGGAAGGACGACAGCGGCTGCGGCACGCGCTCGTCGCTGACCGTGAGCGCGGGGCGGGTCGTGCGGCTTGTGGCGAGCACCTTGCGCACATCGGCGCCGGGCTCGCCGTTGAGCCACAGGTCGTTGATCTCGCAGATGCCGACCTCGTGCCCGCGGCGCACGGCCTCGTCGAGGATGGCCACGGTGGTGTCGCTCTGCGGCTTCAAGAGGTGCGGCGGGTCGATGATGGCGAGCAGGCGCATGCGGGCATCGTATCCGATACACTGCGCTCATGTCTGCGCTCACGCTGCAGGCGCCCGCCATCAAAGATCTGGTCAGCTATGGCGTGGTCGCCTTCTCGGCCATCTTCTTCGTCGTCGATCCGATCGCGGTCGTCCCCGTGTTCATCACCATCACCGAGGGAGACAGCGACGAGAAGCGCAAGAAGATGGCGGGCCGCGCCTGCGCCATCTCGGCGGCGATCCTGCTCACCTTCATGCTCGGCGGCGGCCTGATCTTCAAGCTCTTCTCGCTGACGCTGGCCGCCTTCAAGATCGCCGGCGGCATCCTCTTGTCGATGACCGCGCTCGACATGCTGCGCTCGATGCCGGCGCGCACCCGCACCAGCGGCAAGGAGGTGACCGAGGCGCAGGCCAAGCCCGACGTGGCGATCGTGCCGCTGGCCATGCCGCTGCTCGCCGGGCCGGGCTCGATCGCGACGGTGATGGTGCTGGTGGCGCAGGCCGATCACGCCTGGCAGATGGTGCTGCTCGCGGCCTCGATCCTGGTCACCGCGCAGCTGTCGTACCTGATGCTGCGCGCGGCCGGGCTGGTCAACCGCTACCTCGGCAACTCAGGGCGCGCCATCCTCGAGCGCGTCATGGGGCTCTTGCTGGTCGCGATCGCGGTGCAGTTCTTGATCGGCGGCGTGCGCGACGCCTTCCCCGAGATCTTCAAGCGGTAGCGGCGCGCGCCGATCGGGCGGCGGCGGCGCGAGCGCGCACAGGTGCACGAGCAGGCCGCCGTTGTGCAGGCGGTGGCTGCGCTGCACCTTCCCGGCGAGGCCGGCGAGCGCTGGGCTCGTCGTCAGGATCGCCAGGCGCCACCCCGGCTGGCTGCGCGCGAAGCGGCCGAGCGCCCGGTACAGCGGCGCCAGACCTGCGGGCCCGCCGCGGCCGCGCTGGTGTCGCCGTTCCTGGCTTCGCTCGGGGCTGGGCTCCGGGCCTCGATCTTCGTTGGCGCGGCCGGCGCCGATGCGGAGGCCGTAGGGCGGGTTGCAGGCGACCAGGCCCGGCCCGCGCCCGACCGGCAGGCGGCTGCGCGCGACGTCGGCGACGGCGAGATCGACCCGGCCCGCGAGGCCCGCGCGCTCGGCGTTGCGCTGCGCCGCCCGCACCGCCTGCGGATCGAGGTCGGCGCCGAAGATGCGCCCCGGCGCGAGCGGCCGCTCCCGCGCCTGCGCCTCGTCGAGCAGGCGGCGCCACAGCGCCTCGTCGAAGCCCGGCCAGTGGTGGAAGGCGAAGCGCCGGCCGCGCCCCGGCGCCCGCCGCATCCAAAGCAGCGCCCCCTCGATCAAGAGCGTGCCCGAGCCGCACATCGGATCGCACAGCGCCTCGTCCTCGTCCTTTGGTCGCGACCTGGACGACGGCCAGCCGAGCTGCGCGAGCAGCGCCGCGGCCAGGGTCTCGCGCAGCGGCGCCGGCGTCGCATCCTGCCGGTAGCCGCGGCGGTGCAGGAGCGCGCCCGAGCTGTCGACGCTCACGGTAAAGCGGTCCGACTCGCCGCGCACGAGCACGCGCAGCACCGCCGCGTCCGGCCCTGCGGCCTCGGCCTGCTCGGCGCTGATCGGGCGCACCGCGAGGCCGGCCTGGTCGATCGCGATCGCGACGCGCTCGGCCAGGGCGCCGGTGTGGATCAGGCGGCAGCGGTGCGCGGTCGCGGTCACCAGGAGCGGCACCTCCCCGGTCCGCGCCGCGCCCGTCGGGCCCGTCGGGGCAAAACGCCGCCACGGCAGCTGCGCCAGCCCGCGCACCAGCTCGTCGAAGCGCAGCGCCCGCAGCTCGCCCAGGCGGACGAGCAGGCGCGTCGCGATCCGCAGGTGCAGGTTGGCGCGGTAGAGCGCCGCCAGATCGCCCCGCCACTCGACGCCGCCGGTCTGCTCGACGAGGCTCTCCTGCGCGGCCGGATCGAGCCCCGGCAGCGCGCGCAGCTCGGACGCGACCAGCGCCTCGGTCCCGGGCGCGGCGACCGCGAACAGGCGCAGCGTCTCAGCCCGCATGCGCCGCCCCGGCCCGCCCGCTCTCCTGGAGCTCGTCGAGCGCTTGCAGGAAGCGGGCGACGTCCTCGTCGGTGTTGAAGGCGTGCGGCGCCAGGCGGATGCCGCCGGCGCGCTCGGCACAGGCGATGCGGCGCGCGGCGAGCGCCCGCGCGAGCGCCGGGGTCGCCGCGACGCCGCCGCGCGGCACGAACGTCACGATCGGCCCCTGCAGCGGCAGCAGCGACAGCACCGCGGCCCCGCGCTCAAGGACGCCGTCGCACAGCCGGCGGGCGATGCGCAGCGCCGCCGCCCCGAGGCGCTCGGGCCCGAGGCGCAGGCACAGCTCGGTCGCCGCGGCGCCGCCCACCCCCGCGAGCAGCAGCGGCGAGCCGGGCTCGAAGCGCCGGGCGTCGGGCCGCGGCCGCCGCGCCGGGTCCACGTGCTCGACGTCTTCGATGCCGCCGTAGGTCATGGCGCCGTGCAAGAGCGGCTCGAGCTCGGCGGCGCGGCCCGGGGCCAGCGCCAAGAAGCCGTGTCCGAGCGGGCCGCACAGCCACTTGTGCGCGCCGCCGCAGACCGCGTCCGCGCCGAGCGCCTGCAGATCGAGCGGCCGCACCCCGAGGCCCTGGATGGCGTCGACCACCAGCCAGGCGCCGACGGCGCGGCAGGCGCGCGCGAGCGGCTCGAGCTCGGTGACCGCGCCCGTCGCGTACTGCACCCACGAGACCGCGACCGCGCGGGTGCGGGGCGTGATCGCCGCGTGCAGCCGCTCCTGATCCAGCCGATGCCCGGGCAGCGACGGCACGACCTTGACCACGGCGCCGCTCCGGCGCGCGGCCGCGTGCCACGGGTAGGCGTTGGACGGGTACTCCTGATCCCAGATCACGAGCTCGTCGCCGGGGCGCAGCGAGAGGCCGAGGGCGACCTGCGACAGCGCCGCCGCGCAGGTGTGGAACATCCCGACGTCGTCGGGCCGGGCGCCGCACAGGCGGGCGTAGGTGGCGCGCGCGCGCTCATAGTCGGCGAACACCTCGGACAGCGCGAACCAGCCGCGCCCGAGCAGGCCCGCGGCGCGCTCGATGGCCGCGCGCGCCGGCCGGCACATCGGCGACACGCCGGCGCTGTTCAGCAGCACCTCGTCGGGCACGAGCTCGAACTCGGAGCGGAATGCGCGCGCGGCCGCCTCGATCTCGCCGTCGCCTGCGGGCCCCCCGTGCGGTCCAGCGGACGGCTCATCCGGTGACTCGCCCGGCTTGGCCCGCTTGACGGACTTTGACGAATCGGCTGGCGGGCGGGAATCCATGGGCCGCGCATCCTAGCGAAAAGCGCGGTGCGCGGCTGCAACCTGGCGCGGCCCGGTCCCGGTCGCCGACGCCGCGGCCCCGCCCAGGCCCGCCAGGCGATCGGATGAAGCGATCTTAATGACGCGATCTCATGACGCAGCCCGACGACGCGCGCCGGCCGCCGCGGACCCGCGCCGGCCCGCTGCGGATCCCGTCGCGTGACGGCATCGCTTGACCGCGTTGCCTGGGCGCGGATACAAAGGGCGGCCACCAGCGCAAGAAGAACAGCCAAGGACACGCGCATGACAGAGAATTCATCCAATCCGGGCGGGCAGGGCACGCCGGGCACGCCGGGCGCACCGGGCGCACCGGGCGCGCTCGCCCTGCCGACCGGCGTCATCGAGGCAGGCGACCCGCCTGCCCCGTTCTCGATCCTCGATTACGAGGGCAACATCCGCCCCGAGATCGACCCGCAGCTCGTCCCCAAGCTGAGCGACGCCGACTGCCTGCGCCTCCTGCGCGAGCTGCTCAAGGTGCGCCTGGTCGACGAGCGCTTCCTCAAGCTGCAGCGCCAGGGCCGGCTCGGCTTCTACATGCAGTCGATCGGCGAGGAGGCGACCCACCTGGGCGTGGCCTACGCGCTGCGCGACAGCGACTGGGTCTACCCGAGCTACCGCGAGCCCGGCGTCGCCTTCTACCGCGGCTATACGCTGCGCGACTTCACCAACCAGCTCTTCGGCAACGCCGAGGACCCGGTCAAGGGCCGGCAGATGCCGGTGCACCACACCTTCCGCGCCGGCAACTTCGTGTCGATCTCGTCGCCTTTCACAGTGGCGGGAGCCGCGTCGGTCTTGCACCGACTTCCCTCTTTCGCGTCCGCTGGCCCTCGGCTTTAAGGAGGGTTCGGGACGACCGTGCGCTCGAGTTAGCTTGTCAAGGAACGCGCACTTGTCGCTCGCAAGCGCGCCGCTTGTCAATCACGCACGCGCGGACTTGCTTGGTTTCTCACACCCGCGCCGATGCGCAGGGGGAAAAACAGGCTGCTTGGCCCGGGAGAGCCGCGATAAGTGGCATTCCTGGCGTGGATCGGACCGCGATCGGACGTCGATGTGCTTGCAAATCCCACAAAACAAAAATAAGGTCGATGTATGAGAAACGCGCTCTCTGCTTCCTGTATTTTCATCACCGCGTTGGTCACCGGGTGTGGTGACGACAAGGTGGAGGACGAGGGTGGGAGCAGCGGTGGGTCGAGCGGCGGCCCGGTGACCAGCGGCGAGGAGCCGACGACGGGCGAGCCGTTCGTGCCGGTCCCGGCGCGCGGCGGGATCGTGATCACGGCGGTCGAGGCCAACCCGGGCGTCGCGGTGCAGATCGGCAAGGACGGGGAGCCGGTCGGCGGGGCCGACCGCACGTCGTTCATCCCCAAGGATCGCGACATGATGATCCGCGTGTTCGTCGACGTGCCCGACGACTGGACGCCGCGGAAGATCGAGGCGCGGCTGCTGCTGACGGGCGGGGGCGTCGACACGACCCTGAGCCAGACCCTGTTGATCGAGGAGGACACCTTCGTGGGTGACCTCAAGTCGGGCTTCTACATCGGGCTCAAGGCCGACGTGGTCGTGCCGGGGCTCAAGTACCAGGTCGAGCTGTGGGAGGCGGAGGCGGGCGCGGAGGATCTGCCCGACACGGGCACGCCGGTGGCGTTGAAGGATGGCCCGAGCTTC
>ERZ650309.941-NODE-941-length-13910-cov-4.828510_pt1 | contig 13910 bp, 10 predicted proteins | sample MGYA00376245_ERZ650309 | MGnify/ENA primary metagenome ERZ650309 (study PRJEB26733, sample SAMN07839294) | wastewater metagenome | biome: urban; feature: wastewater treatment plant; material: waste water | place: USA: North Carolina | collected 2016-04-26 ...
CGATCCGTCGGCGGGTAATACGTTCCGCCATAAAACGGCACGCCTTCAGGAGTCAGAAACACCGTCATCGGCCATCCGCCGTGCCCGTTCATCATCATCACGGCATTCATGTAAATCGTGTCCAAGTCCGGGCGTTCTTCGCGGTCCACTTTGATGTTGATGAAATTATCGTTCATCAGTTTTGCGATTGGCTCGCTTTCAAACGATTCATGAGCCATGACGTGACACCAGTGGCAGGCGCTATAGCCTATGGAAAGCAGGATCGGTTTGTTCTGACGACGAGCCAATTCCAGAGCCTCATCATTCCAGGCGTGCCAGTCAACAGGGTTGTGAGCATGTTGCAGCAAGTATGGGCTGGTTTCGTGAATCAGGCGATTGGTAAATTTCGGCTCGGTCGAATGATGTTCAGACATCAGAATCCTTTCGTGGAATGGGGAGTAGAAGTTTTTGACGGTTGAAAATCTGGGAAATCATTGGTAAACGGGATGCTATCTTGTTTAATAGGAATTGCAAAAGCCCCGACTGGTGTCATTAACGATGAGTTATAAATGTCTGCTTTTTGATCTGGATGGAACGTTGGTGGATTCGCGTGCGGATTTGGCGAATTCGGTGAATTTGATGCTGACTGAGCTGGGCTTGGAAGCATTACCATCGGTCAGAGTGTTGGGTTTTGTTGGCGAAGGCGCTCGGTTGTTGGTGGAACGTGCCTTGGCGGCGGCGACGAAATCCGTGCCGACGCCCGGTGACGTTGATCATGCGCTCGGAATTTATCTGCGGCATTACCGCGAACATTTGCTGGATTACACGCGCGTTTATCCCGAAGTCGAGGAAACCCTCGCCTGTTTAAGTCACATCCCCAAAGCGATTGTCACAAACAAACCGTACGAGTTTTCCGTCGCGTTGCTGGAAGGGCTGGGAATGCTTTCGCATTTCAAAATTGTTTTTGGCGGTGACAGTTTGCCGGAACGCAAGCCTTCACCGTTGATGTTGTTGGAAGCAGCGCGGGGATGCGGCGTTCAACCGTCAAATTGCCTGATGGTCGGTGATACAAAATTTGATGTAAGCGCTGGACGGGCGGCGGGAATGAAAACCTGCGGGTATATTCCGGGGTTTCGCGGCAGAACGGAATTGGCCGAAGCCGGAGCGGATTTTCTGATCGAACGGTTCAGCGAACTTTGTGTGCTGATCGAATGCGCGAAATCGCGTTTTACTGCTCAATAAAGAAAGAACCGCCCGCATCCGTTCGTCAGCCAATGCGTTTTGGAGACAAGAATGAGGAACGAATGCGAGCGGTTTCCATGCTCGTAGCCGTCGCAACGAGCTTGACGATAAACCGGTTAAATTGCCGGAGACGATTTGGTGAGTTTGTTGAACACCAGCCAAGCCAGATAAATGATGGCGCCGATAACAGCCAGCTTGATCAGGATCGGAATCAAGCTCAGGGCCAGTCCCAGCACGGAAAGCACCAACGATGCCACCGAAGCGATCACTACCAAAGCAATCACCACGAAAATAATTTTGCCAATAGCTTCGCCCATAACGTTACAAGCCTCCTTTCACAGGTCAGAATTTTGCAGGCGGAATTGAATCTTGTTGCACCTCGCCTTACGCGATGGCGCGCGGGGATGTTTCACCAATTTCTGGTTGTGCCAGTTCCGGCGGCTTCGATTACAATCGCCGGGTGATGGATTCTTACCGCCGACTCATCGAACAAGTGGACACGCTTACGGCTGACTTATCGTCGCATTACGCGCAGCATTTGGTTTGCCGATCCGGTTGCAGCGGATGCTGTCATCATCATTTGTCCGTCTTTGCTGTCGAAGCCGCTGCCGTTCAGGACGCAATGACCGCCTTGCCGGAACCCATTCGCGTCCGGCTAGAGCGGCAAGCCCGCGAAGTGTTGGAAACGGAAATGCACGGCGAAGCCGTTGCTTGCCCAATGCTGATTGATGATCGCTGCGCGATTTACGAATCGCGTCCCTTGATTTGCCGCACGCAAGGTTTGCCGTTGCTGCTTGAAGCTGAAGACGGCGGAGCCGAAGTGGATTTTTGTCCGCTGAATTTCACTGCGCCGGAAGCGACTAACGATTTGGATGAAGCTCATTTGGTTCCGCTGGATGATCTGAATTTAAAGCTTGCGCTGGTGAACTTGCGGCATTGCCGGGAACAAAGAATTGCCGATGATGCCAGCGGAGCGCGGCAACCGATGGCGCAGCTCATTCTTGAATCTCGAATCACAAGTCTCGAATCTCAAATTTGAAATCCAAACAGGAGTCTCCCTTGAAAACCAAATTTGCGTTGTTTTCATTGCTGTTGATGTTGTCGGTGCAAAGTTTTGCGCAGACTTCGCCTGCCGCCGCTGCGGCGAAAAGCTATCGCCAAACGCACGAACACGAAATTTTTGCCGAATACGTTAACCTGCTTTCGATTCCGAATGTGGCGTCGGACAAGGCGAACATCGGTCGCAACGCAAGTCTGATTGTACAGATGCTGGAACGCCGGGGCGTGAAAACGCGCCTGTTGGAAATTCCCGACGTTCCGCCGGTTGTGTTTGGAGAAATTCTGACGCCGGGCGCGACTCAAACTTTGATTTTTTACGCGCATTACGACGGCCAACCGGTTGAACCTGCCAAGTGGGTTGGAGGCGATCCGTTCAAACCGACGCTGCGTTCGGCGGCAGTGGATGCGGGTGGCAAAGACATTCCGTTTCCGGCAAAAGGCGAAACGTTTGATCCCGAATGGCGACTTTATGCGCGTTCGACTGGCGACGATAAAGCTCCGGTGATTGCGATTTGTGCAGCGCTGGATGCGTTCAAAGCCAGCCAGATCGCCATCAACTCCAACATCAAATTCTTCTTTGAAGGCGAAGAAGAAGCCGGTTCGCCGAATCTGGAAAAGATTGTCGAAAAATACCGCGACTTGCTGAAAGCCGACGCCTGGTTGATTTGCGACGGGCCGGTGGACCAAACCCGGCGGCAGCAAATTTACTTTGGCGCGCGCGGAGTCACAGGGATTGAAGTCACTGTTTACGGTCCGCGCCGCGAATTGCACAGCGGGCATTATGGCAATTGGGCGCCGAATCCGGCCTTGATGTTGTCGAAGCTTTTGGCTTCGATGAAAGACGATGACGGGCGCGTGTTGATCAAAGGATATTACGACGGCATCGAACCTTTGAGCGAAACCGAAAAGCGCGCCTTTGCCGAAGCGCCCGACAATGACGCCTTGCTCAAACGCGAACTCGGTTTGGGGTGGAGCGAAGGCGGAGGCAAAAAACTTGGCGAACTAATCAACCTGCCTTCATTGAACATTCGCGGTTTTGTCAGCTCTTCGGTCGGAGCGACGGCGCGCAATGTCGTTCCTTCGACCGCGACGGCTTCGATAGACATTCGCCTGGTCAAAGGCGTAGATCACGTTGCGGCGGTTGAGCGAGTCGTCGCGCACATCCGCTCGCAAGGCTATTACATTGTGGAATCTGATCCCGACGACGCGACTCGGCTGAAATATCCCAAGATTGCCAAAATCGTTCGACAAGGAGGCTACAACGCGTCGAAGACTTCGATGGATTTGCCAATTTCCAAAGCCATTATCGCCGCTGTCGAAAGCGCGCACGGCAAAGTCATCAAAATGCCAACACTCGGCGGCAGCGTGCCACTGTACATTTTCACGGACAACCTGAAAACGCCATGCATCGGCATCCCCATTGCCAACCACGACAACAACCAGCACAGCGCCAATGAGAACATGCGGTTGCAAAATTTGTGGGACGGCATCGAAACGATGGCAGCGTTGCTGACAGTGAAGTGAAACCTCATTGGTTTACTTGATGCTGATTTGAACAGGATTTGCCGTAAAGCCATCAACCTGTACGTTGATGATCACTTCACCACGCCCAACCAATTCAGATGGCAGGCGGACGTTGATCTGATCCAAGCCGACAAAGTCAGGTTGAATTCCGGCATAAACAATCTGGGAATCAAGCCCGCCGATATTCGCGGCCACAGCCGCCAGAGAGCTTCGATGTCGAATGCCTGTGCCATACAGCAGCAAATACACTTGGTCTGCTAGCGGGCCAAGATCAATTGGCAACGGGACAAATTTGTTTTGCGTGAAATCGAAACGGCTCAAAGCTTCATAGATTTGCTGACCATTGGTTTTGATTCGTAAGACGACTGCGGCTGGAACTCCCTGCCCATTTGAATTGGCGGTAAACAATCCGGGCGCAACCGAGGAGATTTGCAAGGGACTGATAGACACTCCCAGATCATTGCCTGAAATTGTTAGCGTTGCCGCGCCATTGGCTGTGCCAAGCGGGATTTGGAAATTGATCTGATTGGGTGAAACGAAAAAGAGCGGTGACAATCGTTCAATTCCTGCGCTGTCTCGAACCCGCAGCGAAGCTCCGGCCAATGCCGTCGGCAAAGGCAAGCCATTGGCGATTTGTGTTTCTCTTGAAAAACCCAAACTAAAAACTGCGGCCATTGATTCAGGTGCCAGGACCTGTCCACCAAAACTGGCGGCGGAAACCGTTGTCGCGGAGCCAATGAAATCTGCACCGCGAAAAACGCCGCCGCCGTTGGTACCAGCAAAAACATTGTTTCCGCTGGTCGCCAAACACAGAACGTCTTTGCTAAACAATCCATTGTTGACGCGGCTCCAATTCTGGCCGTTGTTGGTTGAAAGAAAGACGCCGTTGCTAGAGCTGACAAAAAGATTTTCGTCGCTGACAGTCAGGGACTGTACGTACAAGTTCGTCATGCCTGAGCTAACCGCCACCCAATTTTGGCCATTGTCGGTTGAGCGAAAAACGCCAGCGCCATTCGTTCCGGCAAAGAGAGTGTTTCCATTGGCAACCACGAAGTTAATAAATTGATTGGTCAAGCCGTTACTAACTGCCGTCCAATTTTGTCCATTGTCAGTTGAGCGAAAGACGCCATACCCACTTGTGCCAACATACAGAGAGTTTCCGCTTACCGCCAACGACTTCATATACAATCTGGTCAATCCGTTGTTGACCGGTGTCCAATCCTGGCCGTTATTGGTTGTTAGAAACACTCCGCCACCTCCTGTTGCAGCGAAGATATTGCTTCCAATAGCGGTCAACGCTCTAACATCTTTTTCTGTTAGACCGCTATTGATCTCTGCCCAGCTCTGGCTGTTGTCGGTTGATAAAAAGACTCCGCCACTTGTGGCGGCAAAGAGGTTTCCTCCGCTGGCCATCAGGTTTTGAATGTTGTAATTACTCAAGCCATTGTTGATGGCTGTCCAGCTTTGCCCTCCGTTGGCCGAATAAAAAACGCCGAGTTTGTACACTCCAGCGTAGATGTTGTTCCTGCTGATCGCCAAAGACTGGACTCTGGTGTTGATGATTCCAATGTTGACCGCCGACCAGCTTTGCCCGCCGTCGGTGGAGCGACAAACTCCGCCAATTTCGGTTCCGGCAAAAATTTCATTTCCATTGGCAGCCATTGAGTAGACAACCAAACTGGTCAGGCCGTTATTGACTGCCGACCAGCTTTGCCCGCCGTTCGTTGAACGAAAGATTCCTTCTCCTTTCGTTGCTGCAAACAAATTGTTTCCGCTGGCGGTGAGGTAAAGTCCATTTGGACTGAACACTGGGTTAGAGGCGGAGGCGCTGGCCAGTGACCAACTCTCTCCATTGTTGGTTGAGCGGTAAACGCCTTCGATAAATAACGCTGCATAGATAGTGTTGCCGCTGACGGCCATGGATTCGATGACTGAAGATCTAATGGGCAGAACTTTGCCCAAGCCGTTATTGACCGCAGTCCAATTCGCTCCGTTATCAACTGAGCGGAAGATTCCACCATAATAAGTCCCGGCAAAAATGCTGGTTCCGCTGACAATCAGTGTGCTGATTGGGTACGAAGTTCCAAGACCGTTGTTGGTTGCTGTCCAGCTTTGCCCATTGTTTGTCGAGACAAAGATTCCCTGATTATAAGTGCCTGCAAAAACACTACTGCCCCGGATGGCCAGAGCTTGAATGTAAGTGGTCGTTAAACCATTGTTGGCCATCACCCAGCTTTGCCCAAAGTCCGTTGAAAGGAATAAGCCGTCGAATTTTGTTCCGGCGAAAATGGTGTTTCCGCTTACTGCCAAAGACGTAACAGAAATTCCATTGGCCAATCCCTTGTGGCTTGAAGTCCAACTCTGTCCGTGATCGTTAGAAACAAAGACTCCATTTTCCGTGCCTGCAACCACGCTGTCTCCGTTGGCGACCAATCCCGTAATAGTTCCGCCAACAGGTCCGGCAGTTTGTACCCATTGAGCCGCCATCGTTGGAGCAGAGACGTTTTGCAGACCTGATGAATTTGCGCTTTTTGTAATTGAAATGATCGAAACAGCAAAAACTGAAACTGGTATCAATAACAGTTTTGCCATGAGTAATTTCCTTGTCCGGGTCATCTTGCTTCCTTTTCTGAGCATGCCCTGTAAAAAGGCTGCTGGCTTGGCATATCTGGCAAAAGTCGAACTTGCCGTCATCTTATGTTTTTAGCGATTTACTGCGAGTCGAAGCTTATTCAGAAATAGAGTTTGTTCTATTCGAACTGTGACACTTTTGGTTTTTCGGCTGGAGGCACGACAGAGGTCGAGCCAGATTTCCGGCAAGGAAGTCTCAAGGTTGAATGCGGAATGCTGTGGTTCAACACCGGATTGAATTCCCATAGTCCAACTCGCTCATCCCCTTCAGAAAAAGAGTTTGTTCTATTCGAATTGTGACACTTTTAGGTTTTTGGTTAGAGGTATGACAGCGGTCGAGTCAGATTTCCGGCAAGGAACGTATCAAGGTTGAATGCGGAATGCTGTGGTTCGACACTGGATTGAATTCCCACAATCCAGCTCGCTCATCCCCAACAGTACTGCCAGCGAAGGCCGAAGCCACGTCGAACCACAGCATTCCCGCAAATAGCGCAGCGTTTCGTTATGCCGACGCGCCCGCGTATTTCGACGGATTTTCTTCAGCCTTCTGCACGCATTCGTCGCAGCAGACGGTAATTTCCTTGCCTCCGACTTTGACCTTGATTCCTCCGTCGTTGATATCCCAATCGCACACCGGACATTTCGTTGTGTTCATCTTGTTCTCCTTTCAGGTTTGAGTTGATGTTGACCGCAAGCGCGTTTGCGCGCGGCGTTTGTTCGACAGGCAGGAGAGTAGCAAGGTAGAAAAATTCAGACTTCCAGATTCTTGCTCATTTCGCGCAAGGTGCGCTGGCTGGCATTTAGGCGGACTTCGGAAGGCGTGACACCAAATTCTTTGCGGAACGTGTCGGTGAAATGGCTGTGGCTGGAAAACCCAAGTTCCAGCGCAAGCGCCGTCAGGTCGTCGGCTCCATCGGCCAAACGTTCCAGCGAAGCCCGCAACCGCAATTGCGTCAAGTAACGATGAACCGGCACGCCCGTGTGTTTCTGAAAGATTCTGGCTAGATGGAACGGTGATGTGAACACGGCGCGGGCTACGTCATCCAAGGAAATTGATTCGGAAAGCTGGCTGGCCAAGTAAGTCTTGGCGGCTTCGGCACGGTCCGCGTGGTCGGATTTGGTTCCGCTGCGGCGAGGCGTGCGGGGCAGATCGTGGCGAATGTAGGCCGCTTCCAACACGTCGGCGATTAATTGCAGCGCCGTCACATCCGCCCAAAGCGGCTCCAATGGTTCCGCTTCGGCAACTTCCAGCTTTCTGACCAGTTCGCGGTGACGCCAGAAAATTTCCACGTCGCAAGGCCCAATGACAAACGGAAACGGACGTTCCGGATGTTCGTCCACGGTCGGGTCGAGTTCGCGAATGATGTCGTTCAGAATGCGCGGCGAAGCAGCGAAAATCGTCCCGCGATCTCCTCGGTTTGTCGGGTGGCTGACGCGATATGTGGATTCTTTGGAAAAGAACACCGCTTGATTCACATCGGCGGTCAAGCTGCGTTTGCCGAAATGCTTGCTGAAGGCTCCGTGTCTCATCAACACGATCTGATTGGCGTCTGCTTGCTCTTCTTGGCCGGGGCCGCCGCAACTGATGTGGCAGCAGTAATCGCGCACGCTGACCAGCGGACTTTCGTGCAGCGAATGGAACGTGAGCAGGTTGTCTGGCGGACGCGACATATGCGAATCCTATGCAATTGTTATCACTGAAGCAACGAGAGTTTTCCTCTAAAAATTAAGCTTCAGCCCGAACTGAATCACGCGCGGATCGCCCGCCGATGTAATGGTGCCGAACGCCGCATTGCCTACGACGCCGTTCGGGTTCGCCAGCGGCGGCGTGTTCGTCAGGTTGAAGATTTCCGTGCGGAACTCAAAGTTTCGCGTTTCGCCAAAATGCGTTCGCTTGATGAACGCAATGTCTGCGGTGCGGTAACCGGGGCCGCGCACAGGATTGCGCGACGCACTGCCCAGTGTGAATTGCGGAGCGACGGCAAATGCCGACGTATCAAACCAGCGCGAAGTCGCCCGTTCGTCGTTCGGCAACGTCGGATTGCGCAAAATGTTTGGGCGCTGCGTGCCGAATCCGGCAAAGGCGTTGAAGTTCGTAATCTGTGTGACCGGGAAGGGAAGTCCGGATTGCAGCAACACAGTTCCCGCAAGCTCCCAGCCGCCAAGCACCTTATCGGCGATGCCGCCAACGTTAAACAGCTTTCCTTTGCCGAACGGCAAATCGTAGGTGAAGCTGGCGACAAAAACGTTCGGAACATCGCCGGTCGAAACGTCTTTTTCCAGCGCACGGTTGAAGCTGTCCGCTACGGGGAAATTGGCCACCGGCCCGGTCACAATGGAAGCGTCGAAAACTGACCCGGCGTCATCAATTAGCTTCGAACGCGTGTAGCTGACCAGAAACGCCAAGCCATGTGACAACCGTTTTTCCAGCTTGGCCTGCAAAGCGTGATAACTGGTGTTGCCTACGTTGTTGCGGTACAGGCTGACAGTCGTAAAACGCGGAAAAGGCCGCAACAGTTGCGCACGCGGAATTGTTGGATCGCCGATGGAAGACAGTCGCGGAATTTGGCCGAAGAATGGATTGGTCACTTGCTGCAATAGCGCGTTGCCTTGCGCCAATTGTTCAGCAGTCAATTGGTTGATGTTCGTGTCGGGAATGCCAACGTGCGTGATCTTCGATCCGGCGTAAGCGATTTCGGCTACGAGGTTCGGCGTAAGTTCGCGTTGGATCGCCAGATTCCACTGCTGCGCGTAACCGCTGCCCAAATCACGATCCACCGAAAACACGCCTTGTCCCAAACCGGCATCCGCGTTGAGCGGGATTGGCTGAACGTTCGGCCCGGCGGAAAGCATGAACGCCGGAACGATTCCATCCAGCGAACGTTGCGTGACCGTTTGAATGAACGGAAATTGCGGAATGGTGAATGGCGTCGTAATGCCTGCCTGCTCTTGCCAGACCAGCCCGTAACCTGCGCGCACGACAGTTTTGTCTGTGAAGCGATACGCCAGCCCCAACCTCGGCCCGAAGTTGAGCTTGTGCAGTTGGCGCGCTGATTCGGGAAAACCGTTTTGCCCCAGGTACTCCAGTTGCTGCGTTTGCAGGTTGAATACCGCGCCTTGATTGTCGGTTTCGGTCGAAGGGAAGTTCAGCGTATAGCGCAATCCAGCGTTGATGGTCAGCCGCGAAGTTACCTTGAAATCGTCCTGTGCGAAGAATTCCAGAATCTTTGCGCGCGGGTGAATCGCCTGCCGCTGCAAATCAATCGAGAAGTTGCTGACCTGTCCGAGCAGAAAGCTGGCCAGCGCGTTGCCGGTCTGCCCCGAAAGCAAACTGCTGGTCGTTGCATTGCCCGGCTGCGTGCCGACAGTGTTTTGAGTGCCCCGCGAATTTGAAAACGGCGCGGTGAAATTGAAGATTCCCGTCGGCGACGGCGGCTGCACAACATTCAGCCGCTCGACGCGGAAATCCCCGCCGAACTTCAACGAATGCCGCCCACGCTGCCAGCCCAGCGAATCGAAAACTTGCGTGACATCCGTGTTGAACAGCGAGTCGGTGTTGGCTGATGGCCCAAGCTGTTGCAAGCCGGCGATGGTGAACGTCGGCAGTTCGTTTTGAAACGCTCCGTTTTGCGGAATGCCAGGAATTCCCAGGCTTTGCGAAGGCGGCGCATCCAGCAATAGAGCGCGACGATCCAGCGAACGGCGCGTGTACCCGGCGCGCAGTTCATTCAAGACATTTGCGGAAATGACTTTTTGATAATTGCCGACGGCTTGATAACCGCGGCTTTTCTGTACGCCGAGCGCGCCTTGCGTGATGCTGCCGCTTCCGTCTGGCAGCGGAGTGACAGGCGTTGCGTCCTCGTTGAAAAAAGACAATCGCCCAAACAGTTTGTTGCGGTCAGAAAAGCGATGATCCAGGCGCACGTCGAATTGATCCTGGTTTGTGGTTTCGTTGGCAACCCGGCGGAAATTGTTGGCCGCTCCAGCGGAAGTCGGCAGCGGATAGCGGGCGAGTAATTTACCGGCGACAGCGTCGAAATCGGAGACTGGAACGATGTTGCCCGCATAAGCGCGGCGATCCCCAATGCGGAAGATTTGGCCGACACGCGCCTGAATGGTGTTGCCGTTCGTATCCACGACGTTGATCGGCGCGCCGGTGTTGATCGTTGTCGCGCTGACTGTCGTCCCTGACGTTTGCAGGAAAAGCGGCGCGCCCAGGCTGGAAGAAAAATCGCCATTGCGTTGCGCCAGCGTGGGCACATTCGAAATCAGCACGCGGCCAATGCTCTGGCGCGTTCCCTGAAAATCGCCGAAGAAGAAGGTGCGCTCTTTGATGACCGGCCCGCCGACAGCAAAGCCATACTGATTGCGGCGAAAGACTGGTTTGTTCGGATTGTCCGGCGTTGCCGGTGCAAACAGATTGCGAGCGTTCAAGGCTTCGTTGCGCAGAAATTCAAATACGGTTCCGTGCAAATCGTTTGTGCCGGATTTGGTCGTCAGGTTGATGACGCCGCCGTTGAAGCGTCCGAACTCGGCGGGCGGCGAATTGGTTTCGAGCTTGAATTCCTGAATGGCGTCAATCACAGGCGTGAACGCGACCTGTCCCGGTTCCGGCTGCAAGGCGGAAATGCCGTCGTATAAAAATTCATTGACGCGCGGACGGCCTCCGTTCAGCCGCGGCAGCGACGGCCCGGCATTGGTTGGCGGCGGCGCGGCCACACCGGGCGCGAGGCTAATCAGTGAAAAAAAGTTACGGCCATTGAGCGGCAAATCCACGATGCGGCGATTGGGAATCACCTGTCCCAAGCTACCACTTTCCGCCCGCAGCAACGAAGCGTCCGCGCTGATGGTGATTTCTTCGTCCACATTGCCGACGCTCAGGCTGACATCCACGCGAATGCGTTCGCCGGTCGTCAATTGCACACCTTCACGCACGAAGCGGCGAAAGTTCGGAGAGCTGATGGTAATTGTGTAAATGCCCGGGCGAAGCTTCGTGATCGTGAAAAGTCCATCCTGGCCCGTTGTCACAGTCGCGACTTCTTTTGTGTTGGTGTGAGTGGCAGTGACGGTGGCCCCTTTTACCCCAGCGCCAGCGGCGTCGCGCACTTCGCCAATGAGTTCAGCCTGTCCGGCTTGGGCAAGCGCCACCGTATAAAAGAAGGTTGTTAAACAGAAAATGGCAAGGCAATGCCCTGGCAGCCGCAAACGCACGGAATCTCCTTTCCAAATAGGGGAGGCGCAGCCGTTTCCCGCTGCACCCTATCGGTCACACGTCCATTGGCTGAAAAGCGCTGCATACAGCCGGAAGGCGCGGTGACTCGGAGGTTGAATTGTTAAAGTTCGTCAGGCGCGGATCAGCATCACTTCGGTGGCTTTGACCAGCGCGTATGCCGCAACACCCTTTTTCAAATTCAGCTCGCGGCAAGCGTCGCTGGTGATGATGGACGTCACAAATTGTCCGCATACATCAATCGTGACCTGCGCCAGCAACCCGGAATACCGGACGTTGGTAATAATGCCGAGCAGTTTGTTGCGTCCGCTGATTTCATTCAGTCCGGTGGAAGTTTTCGGCTTCAGCGCCGCGACTTTTCGCACGCCGGAAAGGCGTTCAATTTCGCTGCGAGGAATGCGGTGATGTCCTCCGGCGGTTTTCACCGACTGAATTTTTTCCTGATAAATCCAAAGCTTCAGCGTTTGATAACTGATGCCCAGCGACTCTGCCGCATCGCGCAGCTTAACCTGTTCCATAAACTCTCCTATACGGTTTGGGAATGTCTCTAGTCAAATTTTTGAAAGCACTTTAGTCAGTTTTAGTCGAATTGGCCAAGAAAAATGTGCTGGCTGAAGCTGTTGCAGAGCAAGAATGCTTTAGTAGAATGCGATCTATGTTGCTGAGCAGATTCGAAGTGCTGGCGCTTTTGCCGGACAAGCCAAAGATCGAGGGCTTTCAAATTGTCGTGAATCCTTCGGGGCGGACGGTTTTGGAAGAGTGGACTCAGGATTACGAAACTGTTGTGGATGGATTGCCGGAACGGTTTCATGCCCGCCTGGCATGGCACAAAGGCCGGGTTGATCTGGGCATTTTGGTTTTCGTCAAAATTGGCGAAGACCCCAAGAAGCAAGTGAGTTTTTATCTCAAACCCGACCCGGAAAAAGTCAAAAAACGGTATCGCGTCAATCCCTACAAGCCAAAGTCCAGCCCATAATCAGCTTATCCGATTAACGGCCAGAAGTGAGGAATCAGCCAGAGTGCAAGAGCCGCCAAAATCAAGTCGAGCGCAATGCCCATTCTGATGAAATCCTTGAAACTGTAGCCGCCCGGACCATAAATCATCAAACTGGTTTGATAACCAATCGGCATTGCGAACGCAGCGGAAGAACCGAATGTCACCGCCACCAATAATGCCATCGGATTGATTCCCATTTGCGCCGCCACTGAAAGCGCCATTGGGCCAAGTAGTGCGACGGTTCCGCTATTCGACATCAGTTCGGAAATAATGACCGAAACGATAAAGAATCCAAATAGCACCAGATAAGGGCCAGTGTAGCCGCTCAAACCTGCCAAGCCTTTGGCAAGCAATTCTGTCATCCCTGTTTTTTCCAGCGCCAAGCCCAACGCCAGCGACCCGGCCAGTAAAAACACAAGGCTCAGATCAATTGCTTGATATGCTTCACGGGGGCGCAAACATCCCGTCAGCATCAGCACGGCGCAACCCGCAGTCGCCGCCGTAACAATCGGAGCCAATCCGATTGAAACTACCACAATCACCGCAAGCAATGTGACCAGGGTCAGGATCAATTTGCCCGCTCGTTGTTCGACGTGGGGCGGCGTGCCAATCACCAGAAAGCCCTGAGTGTCGGCCAATGCTTTGATTGTGTCCGTCGTTCCTTCGACCACCAGCACATCTCCAGCGTGCAGTGGCACGGTTGAAGGACTCCCCTGCAAATTGCCGCGCCGTCTTAAAGCCAGAACGACCGTATCGAATCGTTCGGCAAACCGGACGGATTTCAATGTTTGCCCGATCAGCCCGGATGTTGTCAGCACAACAACTTCTGCCAATAACAACTTTGAGCCATCGGTATTATCAGTTTGATCGGATAATTCTATTTGTTTTGTCTTGTTCGGTATCTGCGGCGCCCTGGTTTGAGTGGGGCGATGTAATTCCAAACCTTCCTGCGCTGACAATGCCAACACCTTTTCCAGGGAACCCCGTATGCGCAAAGAGTCGCTCGATGCAAACCGTAGCTCGTGCTGGCCAAGGTTTAATGCCTTCCCTTGCCGGATGATGTCGGTCAATTCTGCGTCGTGGTCGCGTTCAAAATTCGCCGCTGAAATCTCACGGCCAATCCAAGGCGAATCCGGTTGCAATATAATCTCTGCCAGATAATAGCCAGCATTCATGGGGGAATTTTGTTCGCTTTGTTGGCTGTTCGGCAAAAAGCGGCGGCCAATGAAGAGCATATAAGCGAAGCCC
>ERZ650309.943-NODE-943-length-13900-cov-5.346407_pt1 | contig 13900 bp, 13 predicted proteins | sample MGYA00376245_ERZ650309 | MGnify/ENA primary metagenome ERZ650309 (study PRJEB26733, sample SAMN07839294) | wastewater metagenome | biome: urban; feature: wastewater treatment plant; material: waste water | place: USA: North Carolina | collected 2016-04-26 ...
CCGATCTCGTCGTGTCCGACGAGCACACCAGCGCCGCGGCGTGCAGCACCTGGTCGTCGGGCATGGCGCCCATGGTCTTGAGCCACACGCGGTTGTGGTCGAGCTTGCCGCCTTTGTCCCGCATCACCCAGGCTGGGTCGTTGGTGTAGCGCCATTCGATCGGTTTCAGCGCCTCGACGAACAGTGGGACGGTCTCCTCGTAGCCCTTGAGCAGATCGTCAATCGTGGGCAGCGACAACGGATCCGGCACCGCAGGCGCCTTGACGGCATGCTCGAGGCTCTTGCCGCCGGCCAGGTGTGACACCAGCGCCGTCGCCAGCAGCGTGTCACCCTGCATGACGTCGACCCGGCGGTTGGCGAAGCGCCGCTCGTCGCGCAACCGGACCACCTTGAACTCCAGGTCGCGCTCTGGGTCACCGCCGGCGATGAAGTGCGTCGACAGCGTCGTCGGCGGTAGCTTCGGCGGTACCGTGCGGCTCGCGGCGACGAACGCCTGCGCCATCATCTGACCGCCGAAGGTCCGGACGGGGTTCCGGCTGGGATGACCACCGGTGAAGGTGTTGTCATCGACCTGGGTGACGTCGAGAACCTTGAGCAGTTCCTCGAAATCCGCTGTCGTCACGTGCTACTCCCGCTAGTGGTCTTCCTCCCCGATCCGGTGCACGTGGATCAGGTTGGTCGAGCCTACTGTGCCCGGAGGAGCACCCGCGACGATGACCACCTGGTCGCCGCGTTTGTAGCGATCCAATTCCAGCAGCGCCTTGTCGACCTCTTGGATCATGCCGTCGGTGCTGTCCATCTTCGGCACGATGAACGTCTCCGTGCCCCACGTCAGTGCAAGCTGACTGCGGACCTCGGGCAGATCGGTGAACGCCAACAACGGCAGGTGGGTGTGCAGTCGCGACAGCCGGCGCACGGTGTCGCCGGACTGGGTGAAGGCGACCAGTGCCTTGGCGTCCAGACGCTCGCCGATATCGCGGGCGGCGTACGAGATGACACCGCGCTTGGTGCGCGGCACGTGGGTCAAAGGCGGTGCGGCCGTGGAGTTCTCCTCCACCGCACGCACGATGCGGGCCATCGTCCGGACGGCTTCGAGGGCGTGCTTACCCACTGATGTCTCGCCGGAGAGCATGACCGCGTCTGCACCGTCGAGGACGGCGTTCGCCACGTCCGACGCCTCTGCCCGGGTGGGGCGCGAGTTCTCGATCATCGACTCCAGCATCTGCGTGGCGACGATGACGGGCTTGGCGTTCTCCCGTGCCATCTGGATTGCGCGCTTCTGCACCAGCGGCACTTCTTCCAGCGGCAGCTCGACGCCGAGGTCACCGCGGGCGACCATGATCGCGTCGAAGGCCAGCACGATGGCCTCCAGATTGGCGACGGCCTCGGGCTTTTCCAGCTTGGCGATCACCGGGACCCGCCGCCCCACGGAATCCATCACCGCGTGGACGAGTTCGACATCAGCGGGTGACCGCACGAACGACAGCGCCACCAGATCGACGCCGAGTTTCAGCGCGAACTTGAGGTCGTCGATGTCCTTTTCGGACAATGCAGGAACCGAGACATTCATCCCGGGCAGCGACAGACCCTTGTTGTTGCTGACGCGCCCGCCCTCGGTGACGGTACAGACCACGTCGTTGCCGTCGATCTCGTCGACGACCAGGCCGATGTTGCCGTCATCGACGAGCAGCCGATCGCCCGCGACCGCATCGGTGGCGAGTTGCTTGTACGTGGTCGACACCCGGTCGTGGGTGCCGTCGCAGTCGTCGACGGTGATCCGGACGGTCTCGCCCGTGCGCCATTCGGTGGGGCCATCGGCGAATTTGCCGAGGCGGATCTTGGGCCCCTGCAGGTCGGCGAGGATGCCGACTGCGCGGCCCGTGGCGTCCGAAGCTGCACGAACACGCTTGTAGGCCGTTTCGTGGTCAGCATGGGCGCCGTGGCTGAAGTTCAGTCGGGCGACATCCATACCCGCTTCGACCAGCTCTTTTACTGACTCTTCGGTGGAGGTGGCAGGGCCAAGAGTACAGACGATTTTGCCGCGTCTATTCACGGGAACTGAGCATAGTCGTTGATCGATTCAGATGGAGTGCCGACCGGCACCTGCGGGCACCCGTCGACCGCCGGTCGGCGGGTCAACTAGCAACGAAAGTTGGCACCAGCGGAAATCCTGGCAAATTACGAACGACCGTCCAAACGACCATCGTCGTGAGGATTACCCCCGTCAGCGCCACTGACCGCACAGAACGGCGGCGGCGCCAGCACAGCACCAACCACAGCGCCAGAATCGGCAGACCCACCAAGGCGTAGACGTTGTCCGTCACGGCTGCCGCGAAGTCGCCGTGCAGGACGTCGTGGGTCATCCGCAGGCCGCCGCACAGCGGGCAATTCCAGCCCGTCAGCATCTTGAACGGGCATCCGGGGAACAGGAAGCCAGGACGGTGAGGATCGGCCAGACCCACGTACGCCAGCGCCCCGACCGCGAGGGTTCCGGTTGCGGCGGCCGTGGCCTTCAGAGCCATGCCGCCGGCAGGCTGCGTCATGGTGTCAGGATGCCAGAGTAAAGGCGGAATCCGTCGCGATCCCGGTCGAGCACCTTCGCGGATCCGATATGGCAAACATGGCGGCGCCCTGTCGAATCGGTTCATGACGCATCCGCCGAGGACAGCCATGGCCCGCGGTTGCCCGCGTGAGCACTGAAGACCCCTCAACACCAATACTCATCGCGGACCACCACCGTGCCGCCGACTCGGCGGCTATGGCAAAGCCTGCGGGTCAACTTCAGCAAACTACACCACAGTTGTTGCAGCCGCACATCAAGACCCCAAAAGAGGTTGGCCGGTTTGCCGGTCACCCCGGTGACAGTGACACCAGCTTGCTAGGCCGAGCGTGGGCCTCGGGCACACAACATGCCGATCATCAGTGCCTCAACCCCCACGCTCGGCCGAGGGCCTCGCGCGGCAATGTGTCGAGCTAGCGCTGCCACCAGCGACGACGCGGGGCCATCGGCTCCCAGGTCGGCTTGGGTTGGGCTTCCGGCTCCGGCTCCTTGGGCGACTCGGGCTCGGCCTCTTCGTCAGGGGCCTCTTCGTCAGGGGCCGCCTCGTCAGTGACATCCGGGGCAGCTTCCGACGACTCGTCAGCCTCATCGGCATCGTTCGAGGTGGCCTCAGCAGCGTCCACGTCAGCTTCGTCGGTGCTGTCCGGCTCGGCTTCAGCCTCCGCTTCGGCCTCCGGCTCGGCTTCAGCCTCCGCTTCGGCATCCGGCTCGGCTTCAGCCTCCGGCTCCGCCTCATCGTGGGCTTCCTCGGCGACGAGTACTTCCGTCGCGTCCGACTGGGTCTCGACCGCATCTGCCTCGTCAGCGATGTCCGCGCCGTCTTCCGAGGTCACATCGTCCGAGGTCGCATCCTGCGAGGTCTCGTCCTCAGCGCCTGCCACCGTCGCAGCCGCCACAATCCCACTGGTTGCGGCGACCACGGTCAGTTCCTTGCCGACCTCATCGAGGGCCGACTCGCCGTCATCGCGGCTGCTGCGGCCTTCCAAGGTCGAGGGATGTTCCCTGCCCTTCGGCGCAACCATCATGTAGACGACCGCACCGATGAACACGAACGTCGAGGTGAACGAATTGACGCGGATACCAGCGATGTGTGTCGCGTAGTCGTCGCGCATCAACTCGACCCCGAATCGGCCGATGCAGTACGCCGCCACATACAGGGCGAACAACCGGCCATGGCCCATCCGGAATTTACGATCGATCCACAGCAGGAACGCGAAAACCAGGACGTTCCAGATCAATTCGTACAGGAACGTCGGGTGGACGACAGATACCAGCTGGCCCGTCGAGACACCGTTGAGGGTGTCCAGCGCTCCGCTGGCGTCGCGTCGCTCGAAGATCTCCAGTCCCCACGGCACCGTGGTCTGTCGGCCGTAGAGTTCTTGGTTGAAGTAGTTGCCCAATCGGCCGATCGCCTGCGCCAGAACAACACCCGGCGCCACCGCGTCACCGAAGGCAGGCAACGGAATGCCGTGCCGGCGGCAGCCGATCCACGCACCGACACCACCCAGGGCCACCGCACCCCAGATTCCGAGGCCACCGTCCCAAACCCGCAGCGCACCAACAATTCCCGGCCCGTCGCCGGAAAAGTAAGTGGTCCAGTCGGTCATCACGTGATACAGGCGTCCGCCCACGAGACCGAACGGCACTGCCCACAAAGCGATGTCGTAGATGACTCCCGGCTCACCACCGCGGTCCACCCACCGGCGGTCACCGATGATCAGCGCGGCGATGATGCCGGTGATGATGCAGAGTGCATAGGCACGAATCGGCAGCGGACCCAGGTGCCACACGCCCTGAGCGGGGCTCGGGATGTAGGCCAACACGGTTGTCGTCACGCGGAAACTTTCTGTCGCACTCCCTGAGCCAGCTCTTCGGTCAGAGCCCGTACCGCGGGAATTCCGTTGTCGCCGAGAGCGGAAACCAACGCCGAGCCGACGATGACGCCGTCTGCGTATGCCGCGATCTCGGCCGCTTGCTCACGCGACCGCACGCCGAGGCCGACGCCCACCGGGATGTCGGAGACCTGCCGCACCCGCGATACCAACTCCGGCGCCATGTTCGACACTGCGTCACGCGCACCGGTCACACCCATGGTCGACGCGGCATAGACAAAGCCCCGCGACGCCTCGACGGTGGCAGCCAGCCGCTGTGGCGTCGAAGACGGCGCCACCAAGAAGATCCGATCGAGGTCGTGGGTATCGGAAACGCCGAACCACTCGTCGGCCTCGTCGGGAATCAGGTCAGGAGTGATCAGCCCCAGCCCGCCGGCCGCGGCCAGATCACGCGCGAACGCGTCAACACCCCAGCGCAACACGGGATTCCAGTACGTCATCACCACGGCGCTGCCGCCCGCCTGGCTGATGGCCTCGACCGCCTTGAGCGCATCACGCACCCGGACGCCACCGGCCAACGCCGTGTTGGTGGCCGCGGCAATGGTCGGCCCGTCCATCCCCGGATCTGAGTACGCCACCCCGACTTCGATGATGTCGCAACCGGATTCGACCATCGCGACCATGGCGTCGATCGACTGCTGCACATCCGGGAAGCCGGTGGGCAGATACCCGATCAACGCAGAACGTCCCTCGTTGCGGCACGTTTCGAACAATCCAGCCAGCCGGCTCATGACGCTCCCCCACCGTCCAGTAGCCCGAACCACTTCGCGGCGGTCTCGACATCCTTGTCACCGCGGCCCGAAATGTTCACCAGGATCACCGCATTCGGGCCGAGCTCGCCGCCGAGCTTCAGCGCTCCGGCAACCGCATGGGCCGACTCGATTGCCGGGATGATGCCCTCGGTCCGGCACAGCAGCTGGAAGGCATCCATGGCCTCGGTATCGGTGATCGGCCGGTATTCGGCGCGCCCGGTGTCCTTGAGGTAGGCATGCTCGGGACCGACGCCCGGATAGTCCAAACCTGCTGAGATGGAATGCGATTCGATGGTCTGACCATCTTCGTCCTGCAGCAGGTAGGAGAATGATCCCTGGAATGCACCGGGCGATCCGCCGGTGAAAGTAGCTGCGTGCCTACCCGTTTCGACGCCGTCACCGGCGGCTTCGAAGCCGACCAGCCGCACCCCCGGGTCATCGATGAAGGCGTGGAACACGCCGATCGCGTTCGATCCGCCTCCGATGCAGGCCACCACGGCGTCAGGCAACCGGCCGGCCTGGTGCTGGATCTGTACGCGTGCCTCCAGACCGATGATCCGCTGGAAATCACGGACCATCAGCGGGAACGGGTGCGGCCCGGCCGCCGTACCGAAGCAGTAATACGTGTTGTCCGCGTTGGTAACCCAGTCACGGAACGCCTCGTTGATGGCGTCCTTGAGCGTCGCCGAACCGGCCTCGACCGACACCACCGTCGCACCCAGCAGCCGCATCCGCGCCACGTTCAGCGCTTGCCGTGCGGTGTCGACCGCACCCATGTAGACGATGCATTCGAGGCCGAGCAACGCGCAGGCCGTCGCCGTGGCCACGCCGTGCTGACCGGCACCGGTCTCGGCGATGACGCGCGTCTTGCCCATCCGCTTGGCCAGCAGCGCCTGCCCCAGGACGTTGTTGATCTTGTGAGAACCCGTGTGGTTCAGGTCTTCTCGCTTGAGGAAGAGCCGCGCACCACCAGCGTGGGCGGACAGCCGCGTCGCTTCGTACAGCGGTGACGGCCGACCGGTGTAGTGCTGCTGCAACCGGTCGAGCTCATCGAGGAAACTCTGGTCGCCGCGCACCTTGTCGTAGGCGGCGGTCACTTCTTCGATGACCGCCATCAACGCCTCAGGTACCAACCGCCCACCGTAAGACCCGAAGTGCCCCTTGGCATCTGGGTCATGGGTGGTGGCTTCCGCCACGCCGGCACTCATGCGCGGCAATTCAGGGCTGTTCAGTTCAGACATTGACGCTCACTGCTCTTTGTCGCCGGGCAATCGGGGCGCGGGAGCCGCAATTCAGCGGGCCGGTTTCGGGCAGGACGGGTGCGTGCCGGCCGTGACCAGGTCGGCAACGGCACTGCGGGGATCACCACTGGTGACCAGACCCTCACCGACCAGCACCGCGTCGGCTCCGGCCCCGGCATAAGCCAGGAGGTCGGCGGTGCCGCGGACACCGGACTCGGCGATCCGGATGACGTTGCTGGGCAGACCAGGCGCGATCCGGGCGAAGCAGTCGCGGTCCACGTCAAGGGTCTTCAGATCACGGGCGTTCACACCGATGACCTTGGCACCGGCCTGCAGCGCGCGGTCGGCCTCTTCTTCGGTGTGTACCTCGACCAGTGCGGTCATCCCGAGGGACTCGGTGCGGTCGAGCATCGACTCAAGCGCCTGCTGTTCCAAGGCCGCCACGATGAGCAGCAGCATGTCGGCGCCGTGGGCCCGGGCCTCATGAATCTGGTACGGCCCGACGATGAAGTCCTTGCGCAGCACCGGAATCGAGACCGCAGCGCGAACTGCATCCAGGTCGTCCAGCGACCCGTGGAAGCGGCGCTCCTCGGTCAGCACGCTGATCACCCGGGCGCCACCGGCCTGGTAGGCCTTGGCCAACTTGGCCGGGTCGTCGATCTGCGCCAACGCGCCGCGACTCGGGCTGGCCCGCTTGACCTCCGCGATGACACCGATGCCCGGCTCGCGCAGGGCCGCCAGCACGTCGATCGGCGCTGGTGCGCGCTTGGCGCGTTCCTTGACGTCAGCCAAGCTCAGCGCAGCTTCGCGGACGGCGACGTCGGCGCGGACTCCCTCGATGATGGAGTCGAGCACGGTCCCCGAACTCATGAGCCGTCGTTGTCCTTCCGTGGCGCTTCACGAAGCAAAATGATCGACGCTTCGTGAAGCAAATTGATCTTTGTCGAAGGGTAGACGCCAACGCTGTGGCCAACACCACCGCCCCTCATGACTTGTCCTCACCTTCGGTCAACGTGGGATCACGGCCGTCGTCGAGGGCGTCCCACAGCATCCGGTCAGTCATCGAATCACCGTCTCGCGCCTCGACCACGGTCGATCCCGGCGCTGCATATTTGGCAACGGCCTGTTTTCCGGAAGCCGCGCGCATCAACAGCACTGCACCGGCCAACGTGAGCACCGCAGCCGCCAGCGTCACACCCGCACCCCAGTGATGCCGGGTCGTGCCGACCAGGAACATCACCGGGACATGAGCCATGTCCGCGGCTCGTACCGAGAGGTCCGTCACCACCCACATCGTGATGGCCAGATACGCCATGCCCGCGCTGGCGACCGCCACCAGCAACGCCAGCAACCGCAGTGGCCAGCCGCGCACGGCCAGAGCCGCCACGGCCGCGGCCGCCACCACCAATGCCAGCGGTATCAGCACCGTCGACCATTGCGCCCCCGACAACGTCGTGGTCTTGGGCTGGCCCAGGCCGTCGGCCGTCATGACGTCGACCCAGTCCATGCGGGAGGCACCCCACAACGCCAGGCCCGCCACGATCAGCAGCAGCTGTGCAGTCCGGGTACTGCTCATGGCGCCGCCAGGGTTTCGGCCGCAGCGATCGCGGCGAGGACGGCCTTGGCCTTGTTGGACGACTCGTTGTACTCGTAGGGGCCGTTCGAATCGGCCACCACGCCGCCACCGGCCTGCACATACGCGGTACCGCCACGCATCAGAGCGGTGCGGATCGCGATGGCGAAGTCGGCGTTGCCGGCGAAGTCGAGGTAACCGAGCACGCCGCCGTACGTGCCGCGGCGGGTCAGCTCGACCTCCTCGATGAGCTCCATCGCGCGGACCTTGGGCGCGCCGGTCAGCGTGCCCGCAGGGAAACACGCGGTCACCGCGTCCAATGCCGTCTTGTCCTCGGACAGATGCCCGCTGACGGTCGATACGAGATGCATGACGTGGCTGTAGCGCTCGATGTGGCTGTAGTCGTCGACTTTTACCGTGCCAGGCACGCAGACCCGGCCGAGGTCGTTACGGCCGAGGTCGACCAGCATCAGGTGCTCGGAGCGTTCTTTGTCGTCGGCGAGCAGCTCCTTCTCGAGCAACACGTCGTCTTCCTCGGTGGCGCCGCGCCACCGGGTACCGGCGATCGGGTGCGTCGTGGCCACCCCGTCGGTGACGGTGACGAGCGCCTCCGGGCTGGATCCGACAATCGAAAAGTCAAGCGCACCTTCAGCATTGGGCACATTGAGCAGGTACATGTACGGGCTCGGATTGGTCACCCGCAGCATCCGGTAGACATCAAGGGGATCTGCTGGGGTCGTCATTTCGAACCGCTGCGAGGGCACCACCTGGAATGCCTCGCCCGCCTCGATGTCGCCGACCAGCTTGTCGACGATCGCGGAGTACTCCTCGACCGTCCGCTGTTGACGTGGCTGCGGTTGCGGACGATGGAACGTCGCGATGGTGGACGGCAGCGGTTCACCCAGCGCCTTGGTCATGACGTCGAGGCGGGCCACGGCGTCGTCGTAGGCCCAGTCGACGCGGTCGTCGGTGCCGTTCCAGTTGACGGCATTGGCGATCAACGTGATGGTGCCCTCGTGGTGGTCGACCGCAGCGATGTCGGTGGCCAGCAGCAGCACCATGTCGGGAAGTTCGAGATCGTCGGTGGTGAGCTCGGGCAGGCGTTCCAGGCGGCGCACCATGTCGTAGGCGAAGTACCCGACCAGGCCGCTCGACAGCGGCGGCAGCCCTGGGACCTCGGCCGTCTCCAGCAGGGCCAGGGTGTCGCGAACGGCCTTCAGCGGCTCGCCTCCGCTGGGCGCACCCTGCGGCGTCTCCCCCAGCCACGCGGCCTCGCCACCGGAGACCGTCAGCGCAGACGGGGCGCCCGCCCCGATGAACGACCAACGCGACCAGGACCGCCCGTTCTCGGCAGATTCGAGCAGAAACGTCCCCGGACGGTTGGCGGCCAGCTTGCGGTAGGCCGACAGAGGTGTCTCGCTGTCGGCGAGCACCTTGCGGGTCACCGGCACCACCCGGTGCTCGGCGGCCAGTGCCCGGAATTCCTCACGTGAGGTCGTCTTCACGCGGCCATCCTCCCAGAAGTAGCGTCTTGGTTATGAAACGTGGTGACCAGGTTGATGAGTTCGAACTCCCCGACCAGACCGGGACGGTCCGCAGCCTTACCGAACTGTTGGCCTCCGGGCCGATCGTGCTGTTCTTCTACCCCGCAGCCATGACGCCCGGCTGCACCAAAGAGGCCTGCCACTTCCGCGACCTGGCCGGCGAGTTCGCGGCGGCCGGCGCATCGCGGGTCGGGATCTCGACCGACGCAGTGAGTAAGCAGGCACAGTTCGCCGACAAGTACTCGTTCGACTACCCGGTGCTCTCGGATGCCTCGGGCGCGGTGGCCGAGTCGTTCGGCGTCAAGCGCGGTCTGCTGGGCAAGCTGATGCCGGTCAAGCGGACGACCTTCGTCATCGACACCGACCGCACGGTCCTCGCGGTGATCGCATCCGAGTTCAGCATGGACACCCACGCCGACCAGGCGCTGGAGGTCCTGCGCTCCCGCTGAGTCGTGAGCTCGACAAACTAACTCCTCAGACAAGTAGAGTGGTTCCATGGCCACTCAAGTGCAGCGAAACCCGTTGGCCGCGCAGACAGCGCAACTGCTGCTGACTCGGATCCGGGACGGCGAATGGGCACTGGGACATCGGCTTCCCGGTGAAACCACGCTGGCCGCACAGCTCGGCGTCGGCCGCTCGACCCTGCGCGAGGCAATCCGCGAGCTGGCAGGCAAAGGCGTACTGGACAGTCGGCAGGGATCCGGTGTCTACGTCATCGCCCGCGACATCGCCGAGGACTGGGACGGCGTCTTGCGACGAGCCGACATCGTCACGGTGATCGAGGCCCGCATCGCGATCGAGGCCGAGGCCGCCGCGCTGGCTGCTACCCGTCGCACCCCGGCCGACCTGCGCACCATCCGCCGGACGCTGGCCGCACGTGACGTCAGTGGCCAGTCGATCCCTGATCTTGTCGACGCCGACATGACCTTTCACCGCGCAGTTATCACCGCTGCCCACAACGATGTGCTGTGCCAGCTGTTCGACGCATTTCTCCCCCGCCTCCGGCTGGCGATGATCGACATGCTCAAAGCCAAGCCGCTGGCATCGGAGTCGGAAGACCATGCCGCACACCATGATCTGGCCGACGCAATTGCCGCCCGCAACCCCGCCGCGGCCGCCGCCGCCAGCCGTACCCACCTGAGCACATTGAAGGAGTCGTTCACATGACCCCGGTCCTCGAACTCGACAATGTGACGTTCCGCCGCGACGGCAAACAGATCATCGACGGCATCTCGCTGACCGTGCGGCCAGGCGAGCATTGGGCACTGCTGGGACCCAACGGCGCAGGAAAGAGCACACTGCTGGGTTTCTGTGGCGCAGTGACCTTTCCGACGTCGGGGACCGTGCGGGTGCTCGGTGCTCAGATGGGTCGCACCGACCTGGCGCCGCTGCGGCGCTCGATCGGCCACGTGAATCCGCGCCATCGCCTGCAGTACCCCCTGACGGTGCGCGACGTGGTGCTGACGGGCATCACCGGAACCATCGACACCGCCGCGCGCTGGGTGCCGTCAGGAACCGATCTGGACCGAGCCGACGCCATGATCGCGACCATCGGACTGGAACGCATAGCCGCCAGCACCTGGCCGACGCTGTCCCACGGCGAGCGCGGCCGCACCTTGATCGCCCGAGCGTTGATCGCCGATCCGCAGCTACTGCTGCTCGACGAGCCGACCACCGGGCTCGATGTCGCCGCCCGCGAGCAACTGTTGGAAACCCTTGATGCACTGGATGATTCGCATCCCGAGGTGGCCTCGATCGTGGTGACTCACCACCTCGAAGAGTTGCCGACCACCACCACACACGCGCTGCTGATCGCCGACGGTCGCGCCGTCGCGTCCGGTCCGGCGGTCTCGACCGTCACCACTGAGCATGTGACCGAGGCCTTCTCGCACCCCGTCGAAGTCGGCTATCACCAGGGTCGATGGACCGCCCGCGCAAAACCCAGCCGTCCCCTGTGATTTGTGCACGATTTTCCGTATGTCCCACGGAAAATCGTGCACAAATCACAGGTCGTGACGCGGGTTGGCGCGCCGTCGACGCGCTTCCCGATGCCGTGTGACGGGTGTCGTCGCGAGCACCCGCTCGGTCATGATCTGTAAGAAACGTCCCGGCTGCAGTGCGGGCGGCACCGTCTCGTGGCGGATCACGATGTCCGGCAGCGCCGCCAACGCCGCCTCGACCGCCGCGGTCTCCACGTCGACGATGTCGAACAGCATGTCCGGCACCTCCACCCCGGCGGCGATCAGAGGGTCGTCGTCATCGCCGTCGTCGGCCGGACCGTCGGCGTCGTAGTCGATCATCACCAGCGCCACCGCGTGATACGCGTCGTCTTCCTGGCCGAGCTTCTGCAGCAGGTCGATCAACCACTCCGCCTTCTCCGGCTCGGTGGTCAAGATGGTTGACCGCAAGCCGTAGAGAAAGCCCAACGCCGCCAACGGATGTCGAGACCGGAGGTTCTTCGCGTCGCCGTAGCTCTCCTCGACGCGATTCGCGGCGTTCTTACCGAAACTCGAATCCATGCGCTTGGTGCTGATCAGCAGTTCCGGGCCGGTGTCCCAACCCGACATCACCACGTCGACCTGTTTGACGTAATGCTTGCCCAAGATCGTGGCACTGGACCCGGCCACCCCTTTGATCGATTTGCCGAGCAGACGCGACTCGATGAGTTGGCGTTCCTTCTGCGGTAGACCGCTCAGCAGATTGGCGATCGAGGCAGGCATGATCCGGGGTTCGGTGGGCCGCGGCCATACCGCGTCCGGGTCGAAACCGGCACGGCGCAATTCGTAGGCGACCCAGACATCGAGCGCCAGTGCGGGCACACCCGTCGTCGACGGCGCATCCAGGTACAGCGGAACACCCAGCAGCCTGCGCAGCACACGGAAGTCCGGCGCGTAGGTGAATATCCCGTCTACGTTCTGCAGCCACGGGTTGCTGTGTACGCCACCTGGTGCGGCGTCGGCGACGATCCTGTCGAATATCGCCCACGCGGTGGCCTTCGTGGAAGGCTCAGCGGGCACGCCGCGACCTCGCCGCCCGTCGGCCTGCCAACGCCGCACGCGCCACCCTGATCGATTCCAACTCTCTGACCGCCTCCAGACCCAGTGCCTCGTCGACGACGTGCACGGCGTCCAGAAGCTCGCCGCCCGCCAACATTGTTGCGACCTTACGGCGTTGCGCGCGCAGCGCGTCGGCCCGCTGGGCGACGAGTTCGGGTGCCGGCACCAGCCACCGATCCGCTTCGCGTGGTTCCATTTTCAGAATGCCGCCGCCGTACGAGCGGCCCACCATCTCAGCGTGCAGCACCGATACCGAGTTGAGCGATGCCAGCGCCAACAGATCGCGCCCCAGTCCTGCAACCGATTCGTGCAGGTACACGCCGTGCACCGAATTCAGATGATGTGCCTTGGCCCGATTGGTCACCAAGCGCGGAGTGTCGGCATTCATACAGGTCAATAGCAGGTCCGCGGGCGCAAGCAACGGAACTCGGTACCAGGGCCGGCGGACCCGGCACTTGTAGGCCAGCTGTACCCCCGCCGCATGGCCCGCGTCGATATAGCGCTGGGCTGCGGCCGACGGCGTCCCCGACGGCCGGAACAGGTGCACCGACTTGCCGTCGATGCCGAGCCTGTCCAACAACGCCGGCGTCAACGTCAGACCGCGCAAGTGGGCACTGCCCGGCGGCGACAACGGCAGCAGGTCGCGAGGGCCCAGACCCAATTCCCTTGCCCGCTGCGGAGATAACGCGAAGTAGCCGTTGTTGCCGGTGACCATACCGAGGGTGGTGTCGCCCCACTGCTCCAGCCCGACGAACCGGCCAGCGGCCTGCAACCCGTGGAGTGCGTCGACGGGAGCGGCGCCGATCAACCCGCTGACCCATTTGTCCGACGGATCACGCGGTGACCAATTCCTCTGGACCAGTTCTGATTTCAACGATTCAGCGTTGACGGCGCGATGAATGACGGCATGTCCGGACGGACCTTGGTCGAATCCGTCGGCGAGCAGCAGGACGACGTCGGCCTCAGCTTCGGGGAACACCTGCTCGTCGAACATCACCAACTCGACCCGGGCGAACCGGTCGAACAAGAATTTACGAACGGCCGCTGCATAATTCACGCTGAGCAGCTCGGCAGGTAGTACCAGGGCCAGCCGGCCTCCGGGCTTCAGATACAGCGCCGCCTGCACGGTGAAGGCGGCCCAACTCGACGCCAGCGCAGACAGCGTCACCTCGCCCGGGGGCAGGCGGCGGCCGGCGCGGTGCAGCTCGCGCACGCAGGCCATCGGCACCAGGATGCCCAGGCGCCCGTCGTACTTGCCGCCGTTCCTCACCGTGTCGTAGTG
>ERZ650309.944-NODE-944-length-13893-cov-5.200029_pt1 | contig 13893 bp, 10 predicted proteins | sample MGYA00376245_ERZ650309 | MGnify/ENA primary metagenome ERZ650309 (study PRJEB26733, sample SAMN07839294) | wastewater metagenome | biome: urban; feature: wastewater treatment plant; material: waste water | place: USA: North Carolina | collected 2016-04-26 ...
CCGAGGCGACGACGTCCTGCTCCTCGTACCACGAGCGCGACAGCTCGTCCTTGTCGGACAGGCCGAAGTCGATGACCTTGAGCCCGTAGCGCGGGAAGCTGGCCAGGTCGAACAGGAGCGCGCGCAGCGGCCGGCCGCTCTCGCCGCGCCAGTCGTGCACGCCGTCGTCCTCGCCGACGCGCTCGACCATGACGTTGTCGGGGGCGAGGTCCTTGTGGACGATGCGCTTCTCGCCGTGCAGCCACGCCACCGCCTCGGCCAGCTGCACCATGAGGTGCGCCTTCTGCAGCAGCGAGACCTTCTGCGCCACCGCCTGATCGCGGTCCGGGGCGAGCAGGGATCGCGCCTGCTCGACGAGGCCGCCGTGCGGCGCGCGCTCGCGCAGGGTGTGGGCGCCGACCTTGCTCAGGGCCTCGCGCTGCAGCTGCGCGAAGTCGAGCAGGCCGTGCTCGATGAGCTCCATGACCACGACCTCGCGGTCGACGAAGTTCACCAGCGTGCCGCCGCGCGCCCCGGCGCCCGGTCCGGCCCCGGCTCGCGGCGCCGGGCAGCAGCTCCGCGCCGGCGGCCGCAGCAGGTCCTGGCCGCGCTGCTGCACGTCCTCGCCCGACAGCTCCCAGCTGCAGCGCGGGCAGTGCAGGAACGGGTACTCGCTGCCGATGCGCTCCTTGCGGGCGAGCGGCACGCCGCAGCCGCGCGGGCACAGCGGGTGGTAGACCACGCCGCAGCCGCACATCGCCAGCGGCGGCAGGTGCACGATGTCGAGCGTGCGGATGACGTTGACCGCGTGGACCGTGGTCAGCTCCTTGAGCAGGTCGATCTCCTGCTTGAACAGGCGCTCGTCGGCGAGCGTCGCCCAGTCGTGCAGGACCTTCACCGCCACGGGCCGGACGTTGCGGCGGGCGCTGCGCTGCCACGCCTTGTAGACCTTGGCGAACTTGCCGCTGCCGAGCTGCACCGGGACGTTGTCACCGTCGGAGCCGGGGCGCGCCAGCAGCTCGTAGCTGACGTTCGATTGGATGGACAGCGACTGCGAGAGTCGCGCGCTGATGGGGACGGTCATCTTGCTGGGGTTCGGGCTGGCACGATGGCGGTCACAGGGGCGGCGCGCCCCGGGCACGGATGAACCAATCTACATCGCCGGGCACCATATGGCGATCGCGAGTTGTCGCCGGGCGGCGCCGGCCCAGGGCCGCCCCGGGCGCCGCCGCCTCGAGACGGGTGCCGCAGGCCGGCCCGCCTGGTGTACTGTACGCCGAGCGGCCGCCGCCGCTGTCACCGCCGCTGCTGTCGCCGTACCGGGCCCGGAGTCCTGACCATGCCGAGTGAGAAGCGCTACTTCACCGTCGACGAAGCCAACACGCTGGTGCCGTGGCTGCAAGAGCGCTTCACCTGCATCCTGCAGATGCGGTCGCAGATCCGGGGCCTTTACCAGAGCCTGGAGCGCCTCGGCCACCGCCCCGACCCCGAGAGCCTGGCGCGCGACGACGGGCCGACCGAGGTGCGGACGCAGCGGGCGCGCTTCGTCGGCCTGATGGAGGCGCTGCACCAGGAGCTCGCGGCCATCACCTCGGCCGGCATCGAGATCAAGGACCTGGACACCGGCCTGTGCGACTTCTACAGCCTGCACGAGGGGCGCGAGGTCTACCTGTGCTGGAAGCTCGGCGAGGCGCGCATCGACTTCTTCCACGACCTGCACGCCGGCTTCGCCGGGCGCCAGCCGCTGCCCCGGGCGCGCGAGCACGGCGAGCCCTCGTCCCAGTCCCAGTTCCTGGCCGGGACGCCGGGCAAGCCGCGCGTCCTGAACTGAGCCCGCTCAGCCCGCGATGTCCTCGCCGCCGTCGACGTTGATGACGTTGCCGGTGATCCAGCCCGACAGCGGGTGGCTGAGCAGCGCCACCGCGTCGGCGACGTCCTGCGGCGTGGTCAGGCGCTGCGACGGGTTGCGCGCCTGCGCGGCCTTGATCATCTCGTCGCTGCCCGGGATCTTCTTGAGCGCCGGGGTGACGGTGACGCCGGCGCACAGGGCGTTGGCGGTGATGCCGCGCGGGCCGAGCTCGTAGGCCAGCTGCCGGCAGTGCGACTCGAGCGCGGCCTTCGCCGCCGAGACCGCGCCGTACTGCGCGATGACGCGGTGGCCGCCGGCCGAGGTCATGGCGAAGATGCGCGAGCCCCGCCCGAGCAGCGACAGCGACAGCAGGTCTTGCGTCCAGTACAGCAGCGAGTGCGCCATCACGTCGCAGGTCATGTCGAGGTGCGGCTTGCCGATGAGGTCCGCCGGCTCGCTGGCACCGACGGGCTGCACGAACGGCCGCAGCGTGCCGAAGGCCAGCGAGTGGACGAGGACGCGCACGCGCGGCTCGCCGCCGGTCTGCGGACCGGCCTGCGTCTCTTGCGCGATGTGCTGGCAGACGTCCTTGCGCTTCTGCTCGTCGGCGGCGTTGACGTTGAAGAAGACGGCCTTGCGGCCCAGGGCGCGGATGCCGGCGGTGATCCGCTCGACGTTGGGCAGGGTGTTGCGGCGGTCGAGGTGGACGCCGAAGATGTCCATGCCGCGGCGGGCCAGCTCCAGCGAGAGGGCCTCGCCGAAGCCGCTGGAGGCGCCGAGGATCAAGGCCCAGCCGCTCAGGCCGAGCGGCAGGTCACCTTGAGATGCGGGGGCTGCGGGGTTCGTACCGGTTGACATGGCGCGGACATACCACGCGAGCCGCCCGGCGCGGAAGGGGCCGCAGGGCTCCGCGTCCCGCTCGCTGCACGACCCAACGTTGGGCCGGCGTCGACCCGACGTCGGGCCGACGCAGGGCCGACGCCGCGCGGCTCCGGGCCTACTTCACGCCGGCGGCGTTCGCCCGGTAGTCGGCGAGCGGCAGCGACCGACCGTCGACGATGAAGCCCTGCTTGAGGACCAGCGCGATCGGCACCGGCACCGGGCCGACCGGGCACTCGACGTTGAACTCCGACGACAGGCCGGGGCCGATGCTGCTCGGCTTGGCGTACTTGCCGAACACGCCCATCGCCCGCATGACGACCGTGTCGTCGGGCAGCCGGCACTGGACCTGGTTCTTGTCGATGGTCAGCACCTTGCCGGTGCTGTTCACGACCATCAGCCGGAACCAGACCTTGTCGCCCTTGTGGAAGATCCGCGCGACGTTCAGCTGGACGCCGTGGCTCTCGTAGGGCTTGGCGGCGTAGATCACCTCGTCGGCGTGCGCGGTCGCGGTGGCGCCGAGCAGGACAAGGCCGGCGGCGGCCTGGGCAAGGAAGGTGCGGCGGGCGCTCATGGGTCGTCTCCCTCGGAAAACTCGATTGGAAAGGGTGCGGTCCGGGCCGAGCAGTACAGCAGAGGCGCGACCAGGCGGGCAAGCACTCTGTGCGGGGTCACCGCGGTCGCGCGGATCTCGATATATGCTGGCGGGCCCGCCACACGAAGGAGCCCTCATGTCATCGCCCTTTAGCGAGCGCTCACCGACCCTGGCCCTGCTGCCGATCCGGCTCGCCGCCGGCTATGAGCTGCTGCTCCTCGGACTCGGCCACACCGCCGCCGGCTGGCTGACGCAGCCCCAGCTCGGCACGCACGCCGCGTCGTGGCGCATCGCCGGCCGCGGCCTCTCGGCGCTCGCGCCGCTGCTCGGTCACGTCGCGGCGCACGGCCAGGCGTACAGCCGCCTCGTCTGCGTCACCGAGCTCCTCGCGGGAGCGGCGCTCGTGCTCGGTCTGTTCAGCCGCGTGATGGCGCTCGTGCCGCTGTTTGGGATCGTGTTCCTGCGGCTGGTCGCGGGCGAGGCGCTGTCCGACGGGCCGCTGCTGCTGCTCGGGGCGGCGCTGGGCTCGCTGGCGTGGGCTGGAGCGGGGCGGGTGCTCGGGCTCGACGGGCTGTTGCGCGAGCGCCTGCCGGGCTGGCTGCGCTGGCTGTGCGACTGAGCGGGGCTGCGGGCAAAAAAAAGGCCGCGCGGGGGCGCGGCCTGAGGGTCCGACGGAGAGGGGACGCAGCGGCCCCCTCTCAGCGGGCTACGGCTCGACGAACGAGCGCAGGTGCTTGGACTGCGCCGAGTAGCGCAGCTTGCGCAGCGCCTGCACCTCGAGCTGCCGGATGCGCTCGCGCGACAGGCCGAAGCTCTGGCCGATCTCCTCGAGGGTGCGATCCGACTCCTGCTCGATGCCGTAGCGCAGCCGCAGGATCTTGCGCTCGCGCGCCGACAGCGTCTTGAGCACCGAGCGGGTCTGCTGCACCAGCGACGCGTCCATCAGGCTCTCCGACGGAGACTTGATGCTCGCGTCCTCGATTAGGTCGCCGATGCTGGTGCCCTCGCGCACCGCGCTCGGGGTCTCCAGCGACAGCGGCTCCTTCGACGCGACCTTGAGGACGTGCCGGACCTTGAGCAGCGGCACGCCGCTCTGCGCCGCCAGCTCCTCGGCGGTGGGCTCGCGACCGAGCTGCCGCGACATCTCGTGCGAGATGCGGAACAGCTTGCGCGCCGTCTCGAACACGTGCACCGGGATGCGGATGGTGCGCGACTGATCGAAGATGCCGCGCGTGATCGCCTGCCGGATCCACCACGTCGCGTACGTCGAGAACTTGTAGCCGCGCTGGTACTCGAACTTGTCGACCGCGCGCATCAGGCCCAGGTTCCCCTCCTGGATCAGGTCGAGGAACTGCATGCCGTGGTTGGTGTACTTCTTCGCGATCGACACCACGAGGCGCAGGTTGGCCTCCAGGAGCTCGCGCCGCGCCTTGCCCGCCAGGCGCTCGCCGGCCTCGATCTCCTGACCCAGCTGCGTGAGCGCCAGCGGCTCCATGTGCGCCTCGCGCTGGACGCGCGCGAGCTCGGCCTGGGCCTGCTGCGCGGTGTCGATGAGCGCGCGCAGCTCCTCTTCACGCAGGCCCAGCTTGCGCAGCACCGAGCGCTTCTGCCCGTCGGAGCGCTGCAGGTCGGCGAGCGTGCGCTGCATGCCATCGAACGGCATGCCGGCCCGCTCCTCGGCGGCGCGCAGCTTGCGCTGGGCGTCACTGGCGCGGCGCGACAGGCCCTTGACCAGCGCGGCGAGCTCCTCGATCTGCTTGGGGTGCACGCGCAGGCCCTGCACGCTCTCGACGAGCGCGCTGCGCTTCTTCTGCACGTCCGCGGCACCGAGCTGGCGCTCCTGCTCGGTCAGCGACTTGCGCGCCTTGAGCTGGCGCACGAGCGTCAGGATCTCGGTCTGCTGCAGGCGCAGCTTGTCCAGCCCGTCGACCACCCGCTGGACGTGCTGGGCCTCGTCGGTGGCCTCGTCCTCGGACTCTTCCAGGTCGAGATCCGAGACCACGTCCTTCACGCGCACCTTGCCCGAGAGGAGCTGCTCGCGCAGCCCGGTCAGCCGCGTCACCGCGGGCGGGCACGAGAGCACGCCGACCAGGACCCGGCGCTTGCCCTCGGCCATACGCTTGCCTACCGCGACCTCACCCTCGCGGGTGAGCAGGGGAACCGCGCCGAGCTTCTTGAGGTAGAGCCGGACGGGGTCATTGGCCTGCCCCGCCTCCTCCGGCTCGCTCACCTCGGGAGACTCGGGCTCAGAGGCTTCCGTCTCGGGAGCCTCGGCGTCTTCGTATTCGTTTCGAGCCAGGGAGTCGTTGTACCGGTTCATGTGGCGTTCCTAAGGGCGTGTGACCGCCCAGCAAAAGGTCGTGGAGACACGGATGCGCTGGTTTCCCTCCGCCACCGTCCGCAGGCAGCGCAGCTTCTGACGGCTGCGCCGTCCTGTTTCTTCCCTTCCGGCTTTCGGCACCTCGTTCGATGCCGTGCACCTGCGTGTCAGCTCCGCGAAGCGCCGCAGCTCACCCTTGCAGGTGGGGCCCAGCGCCAAGAACGTCTTCTAGTCGCGTTGTCAACAAATCTAAGCTGTGATCCATTCCAGGCAAGTTCGGACCTGTTTTTGCGAGCTGGCGCCGAGATCCGCCGCACACCGCTTGCGCCGGCGCGAGGCTCCGATACCATCTCGCGGTTCGCAGCCCAGGCCGCCGCCCGCCCGCCCGCCCGCTCGCTGAAGTCGAACCGAACTCGCAGCCCTCACTGCCTCCCCTGAACGCGCGACCCGCTGGAGAGATCCTTGCCTGACAAGACAACCGACCCTGAAGTCGAGCCTGCGACGGCGGACCGCTCTGCGCGGCGGCCGGGTTCGCCCGAGAAGACACCGCACATGGCCTCTCAGTCCTCCCCGTCCTCTAAGCCGGCACCAGACCCCGAGGCGCTGCGCGAGTCCATCCTGCGCGTGCTCCGCGAGCAGCCCGACCCGCGCGGGGCCAAGGCCACAGAGCTACTAGTTCTTCTTAACGCCGACCAGAAGGCGCGCCACCGGATTCGTCGTGTTGTGGGTGAACTCATCGAAGAAGGCGTGCTCGAGCGCGGCCCCAACAAGCGCTACCAACTCGTCGGGTGGGCGCCGCAGCCCGTCGCGCCTACTCGGACCCCCAGCCGACCGCTCAGGCGAACGCCTGAGCGCGAACCTCCGACGCCGCCTACGACGCCGCCGCCGGCCGCAAGCACCGAGACACCCAAGGGCACGGTGCTCGGACGAATCCTGGTCCACCCGGCCGGCTACGGCTTCGTCGAGCGCGAGGACGGCGAGGACAACGTCTTCATCGCCGCCCGCTACCGCGGCGGCTCGTTCGACGGCGATCGCGTGCTCATCAAGACCTGGCAGGGCTACCGCGGTCCCGAGGGCCGCGTCGTCGAGATCGTCTCGCGCGGGCGCGCCAAGCTGACCGGCCTGCTGAACGCGCAGGCGGGCCAGGTCCGCGGCGTGACCCTTCTGCCCGACGATCCGCGCCTGGAGGGGCCGGTGCTGCTCACCGGGCCCGTCGATCGGTCGTGGCACGGCCTGTCGGTGCTGGCCGAGATCGTCGGCTACCCCGAGCGCACGGGCGAGCCGCTGATCGCTCGGCTGCTCAAGCCGCTCGGCCCGCCCGATGACCCGCGGACCGAGGTCCTCAAGGTGCTGGCCTGCGAGGACATCCCGCAGGAGTTCCCGGCCGAGGTCCTGACCGAGGCGGCGCGCGCGCCGATCTGCGTGCTGCCCGAAGACCTGCAGGATCGGACCGATCTGCGCCACCTGACCTTCCTCACCATCGACCCCGAGACCGCGCGCGACTTCGACGATGCGATCTGCATCGAGGACGGGCCGTCGCCGCGGACGACGCGGCTGTGGGTCGCGGTGGCTGACGTCTCGCACTACGTCCGGCCGGGCAGCGCGCTCACGCGCGAGGCCGAGCGGCGCGGCGTCTCCGTGTACCTGCCGGACCGCGCGATCGCCATGCTGCCGGCCGAGCTGTCGTCGGGGATCTGCTCGCTCAACCCCGGCGTCGATCGGCTGGCCATGGTCGTGCGCATCGACCTGCGCAGCGATGCCCACGTGCTGGACGCGCAGTTCATGGCCGCGGTCATCCGCTCGCGCGCGCGCTTCGACTATGCCGGCGTGGCCGCGGCGCTCGCCGGGGACCTGCGCGGCAGCCGCTCGCGCTATCGCGATCACCTGCCGCAGCTCGAGCGCATGCTGGCCGTGTCGTCCCTGTTGCGCAAAGCGCGCGAGCAGCGCGGCATCCTCGACTTCGATCTGCCCGAGGCGAAGGTCCAGCTCGACGAGGACGATCCGCTGCTGGTGCGCGACGTGCTGCGCTCGCGCGCGACGCCCGAGGTCCGCCGCTCGTACGCGATGGTCGAGGACTTCATGCTGGCCGCCAACGAGGCGGTCGCGGCGTACTTCGCCCGGCGCGGGCTGGATGCGCTGTGGCGCGTGCACGCGCCGCCGCAGAAGGAGGCGCTGGCGCGGCTCGCCGAGCTCGCACGCGGCTTCGGCCTGCAGCTGGATCCCGAGGAGGGCCAGGAGCCGCGGCGCCTGCGCGAGTTCCTGGTCGCGGTCCGCCAGCAAGGCCCGCGCGTCGAGCGCGCCCTGTCGTACCTGCTCTTGCGCTCGTTGAAGCAGGCGATCTACTCGGTCAACAACATCGGCCACTTCGGGCTCGCGGCCGAGACCTACCTGCACTTCACCTCGCCGATCCGCCGCTACCCCGACCTCGTCGTGCACCGCCTGCTGAAGGCGCAGCTGCGGCTCGAGGGCCAGCCGGCCGGGCACCAGCCGTCGCTGCGCCAGCTCGAGCGCGAGGAGCTCAGTCACATGGCGCAGGACTCGTCCAAGCGCGAGCGCCGCGCCATGGACGTCGAGCGCCAGGTGGTCGACATGTACCGCGCCTACCTCATGCGCGAGCACGTCGGCGAGGAGTTCGAAGGCACGGTCGCGGGCGTGACCGCGACGGGCCTGTTCGTCGAGCTCGACTCGCCCTACGTCGAGGGCATGGTGCGCACCGACAGCCTGTCCGAGCCGTTCGAGTTCGACGAGCGGGCGCTGCGGCTGCACGCGCCGCTCAGCGGGCGGCAGATCGGGCTCGGCGCGCGCCTGCGCGTCCGCATCGACAGCGTCTCGGTCTCGCGGCGCCGCATCGAGCTGAGCCTGATCGCGCTGCTCGACGGCGTGGAGGCCGGCGGCGAGGCCGTGCCCATGGACAGGCCGCGGCGCGCCCGCCCGCGCACACCGATCCCGGTCCGCTCGCACGGCGCGGAACGCCCGGCCCGCGGAAAGACCCGCGCGACCGGCAGCAAGCCCCACGGCAAGTCGCGCAGCAAGGCCAAGGGCGACGAGCCGAAGCAGCGCAGCGCGAAGCGGGGAACGAAGCCCACATCCGGCGGGCGCTCCTCGACGGGCCGCAAGCCGCGGCGCTGACGCCGGGGGCGCGCGCCCGCGTCACGCTGCCGGCGCCGCCGCGGCCCGGCGCGCAGCAGGCCCAGGGCGCAGGGCCCAGAGCGCAGGGCCCGGGGCGCTGCGCCCGACGGCGCCTAGACCGTCTTGGAGGTGTCGATCCGCGTCAGCCCATCGGGGGCGCGGCAGACCGCGTAGCGCGTCAGGTTGCGCGCCGCCGGTCCCTTGAGGAGCAGGCCGGAGAGCGTGAACTGCGAGCCGTGGCAGCCGCACTCCCAGATGTTCCGATCGGTCTTCAGCCCGAGCGTGCAGCCGGCGTGCGTGCAGCTGATGATCACGGCGGTCACGCCCTTGCTGTCGCGGCAGACGTACATGTTCGTCTGGCCCGAGACCGGAACGGCCTGGTTCAGCCCGATGCTGTCCGCGGACGGACCGATCACACCGCCGCCGCCCGTGCACGTCGCCATCACCGTGTTGTCGGGTGTGGTCGTCGAGCGGGAGCTGTCCGGGTAGTGGCTGGGATCACCGATCGGCTCCGCGCTGGGGGAGCCGACCGGGGCGCCCGGCATTGGGTCTTCTGCACCACAACCGCTGGCAATCGCCGCTCCGGTAGTAGCCGAAATTACTAAGAAATCTCTTCTAGAAGTAAGCTCTGACATGGCGCATTCCTCCACCTGGGGGGCTGTCCCATCTCCCCAAAATAGACGGATTTCTTCTCGGGATGCTCTCAGAAAACGAACTGTCCAGGGGTTGCGGGCTCTTACAGACAGACCATTGACGTGTATTTCATTCGCTTGAAAGTATGTACTTCGTCAAACACCTCAGTGGAGGGGTCATGCGTAAGCACACCTTGGTTAATAGCCTCAAGTGCGCGCTGCTGGCGGCGCCGATCCTGGCGGCCTGTGGCGGCGGAGCGAGCACGGGTAGCGTTGTCATTCCTGCGGGCGGGCTCGTATTTCCCGACTGCGCCGACGGAGAGCTCATCAGCGTCGGTGCCGATAAGACTCTGGGCTGCGTGCCGGCGCCTGCCGGCAAGCTGTCTCCCCCGAGCTGCCTCGTCGATCAGGTCCTGACGGCCGAGGGCGGCCAGCTCAAGTGCGTCGCCAAGGGCAAGGGCGGCACGGACGCCACGATCGCGGCCCGCATCGACGCTGTGAACTCGCAGCTCATGCAGATCAACAACACGGTGAACAACCTCAAGGCGGGCAGCGGCGGTCGCGCCAAGTTCCTGGGTGTCACCAACGCCTCGACCGCGGGCCGCATCAGCGCGGGCGGTCAGATCGGCATCGGCGGCGCCTCGCAGTTCTGCAAGACGGAGTACGCCACCGCCACCAACCCGCACATGTGCTCGGTCTACGAGATGTATGAGGCCGTTGCCACGGCTCAGATCACGCAGGCGACCAACCTCCCGGCCAACGGCGCGTGGGTCTACGCCGAGGCGTGGAACAAGCCCGCGACCTCCAACGCGTCGCAGGATCCCAACGCCGGCATGAACGAGAACTGCGCCAGCTACATCTACGGCACCGGCGACCGCGGCTGGACCGGCACCCTGGTGCGGTGGCAGACCTCGACGCTCAACGCCACGGACAAGACCCTTAAGTTCTTCACGGGCAGCGCCGACGCTGCCTGCAGCCTCAGCCGCCAGGTTGCCTGCTGCGATTAATGCGGAGGGAGCATATGCGTAACCACATCGTCAAGACTGGTCTCGTGGCGCTCGCCTTCGCCCCTCTCCTGGCTGCCTGCGGCCAGGAGAACTCCGGCGGCGGCGGCGGCTTTGTCACCGTCCCGAGCTGCGGCCAGAACGGCCAGGTGCTCAGCACCGACAGCAGCGGCCAGCTGATCTGCAAGGATCTGCCGACCGGCACCGTCACCGTGCCCAACTGCGATCCCGACCTGAAGGCGCTCACCAGCGATGGCAAGTCGCTGTTCTGCGCGGATCGCAACACCGTTGACGCCAACACGAGCTCGGCGCTCATCAAGCTGCAGCAGCTCGAGAAGGACGTCACGACCTACAACAACATCATCAACATGCTCGGCACCGGCTCGTCGGCCCGTGCCCGCTACGTCGGCTCGACGACGGCGATGACCACCGGCCGCATCACCTCGGGCGCCCAGGTCGGCGTCGCCGCCGCCACCGCCATGTGCGACACCCAGTACAAGGGCGCGCGTATGTGCGACGTCTACGATATGTACTACAGCGCGGCGACGGGCGCGATCACCCAGGCCACCCAGCTCCCGGCGACGGGCTCGTGGGTGTACATGGAGGCGTGGAAGCAGCCGCCGACGTCGAACACGTCGCAGGAGCCGCTGGCCGGCATCACCGAGAACTGCGCGGGCTACATCTACGGCACCGGCGACCGCGGCTGGGTCGGCACCCTCGTGAAGTGGGAGACGACCACGCTCAACGCCAACGACAAGTCGCTCAAGTTCTATACCGGCAGTGCCGACGCGGCTTGCAGCCTCAACCGGCCTGTGGCGTGCTGCAAGTAGGGGGAATGATCCATGCGCAAGAATAAGCTTGTGTACGTCCTTGGCTTCGCCCCTCTGCTGCTGGGCGCGGATCCGAACGTTGACTCCGTGGAGTCCGCCCTCGCGGTCACCACGGCGCTGCCGAAGTGCGGCCCGAATGAGTACCTGAGCTACCAGGCCAACGGCCTGGTCTGCCGCTCCTTCGAGACCGGCAGCGTCAAGGTGCCGGACTGCAGCTCGGCCGGGCAGCTCCTGACCTACAAGAGCGGCGGCGAGTTCGCGGACTTCGCCTGCGCCGACAAGGGCAGCCTCAGCCTGTCGATGGGCGACATCACGACCATCAACAACCTGACGCAGCTGTCGGTGCAGATCAACAACAACATCACCAACATCCAGGCGAACCCGCCGGCCGCCGCGGCGGTGTACGTCGGCTCGACGACCGCGATGAGCACGGGCCGCATGACCTCGGGCGGTCTGGTCGGCATCGCCGCCGGCGCCGCGCTCTGCGACGCGCAGTACAAGGGCGCGCGTATGTGCTCGGTCTACGACATGTTCCGCAGCGCGGCGAGCGGCGTGATCACCCAGGCCACCATGCTCCCGGCGACGGGCGCGTGGGTCTACATGGAGGCGTGGGGCGTCCGCGCCGGCACCATCACCAACGCGGTGCAGGAGCCGACCGCGGGCCTGTGGGAGAACTGCGCGGGCTACATCTACGGCACCGGCGACCGCGGCTGGACCGGCACGCTCGTCAGGTGGGAGACCACGACGCTGAACGCCACCGACAAGGCGCTCAAGTTCTTCTCGGGCAGCGCCAACGCCGCCTGCAGCCTGAACCGTCCCATCGCCTGCTGCAAGTAGGACCCTGCTCTCGGACGCTGCGCGCGCCTGACCCGCGCAGCGTCCGCGGCCCTCCCTTCCGCGCCGCTCCCTCCGCGGCCTCCCTTCCGACTCCCTTCACGCTCCCTTCACGCTCCTTTCGCGCCCGCTGGCTGCGGTCTCTCGACGGGCCGCGAGCAGGCGTATTGAACTGCCGTGTGCGCTGAAGATATAATTCCGCCGAGGAGAATCGCGTCGTTGCCGTCGAAGACCCTCTCTATCCTGCGGCCTGCGCTGGCTCTCTCGGCGCTTTCCATGACCCTGTCGCTCGGCGCCTGCCAGCCTCCCGCGCCGCGCGGCCCGAGCGCGGGTCCGGGCGCCGCTGCGCCGCCGATCTCACCGTCTCTGGGGCCGGCGAGCACCGGCATCGGGGCGCTCACGGCCCCCGGCCTGACCTTGCGCGACTCGCTGGCCCTCACTCCCTACCTGGACGACATCCTCAAGGCGGCGATGCGCAAGCGCCTGGACCGCCAGGGCGCGGCGCTGGAGCCCTACGAGGCCATCGAGGATCTCATCCCGCGCACGGAATCGATCCGCTTCAAGGACTCGGTCGATGCCATCGAGGCGCACTTTAACGCCGGTGAGGAACTCTTCGAGTTCGAGCTGACCGACCTCGACGGCTTCGGCGACGGCCTGGGCGGCAAGCCGCCGAACTTCCACCGCGTCCACCGCGGCGCGCACGGCGGCCCCGACTCGACCAGCTGCCGCTCGTGCCACCACCGCGGCGGCGACGACGGCGCCGGCGAGTACAACGAGGCGGCGCTGCTCGGCGGCGATGGCGAGAGCGAGCGCAACGCCAACGAGCGCAACCCGCCGGCCCTCGGCGGCGACGGCGCGATTCAGATCCTGGCGCGCGAGATCTCGACCGCGCTCCTCGCCCAGCTGCACAGCATCCCCAGCGGCCACGACTACGAGCTGAAGCTGCTGTACCAGGACGTCGACTTCGGCACCATCCGCATCCACGCCGACGGCAGCATGGACCTCGCAGGGCTCTTGGCGATCGATCCCGACCTCATCGTGCGGCCGTTCGGCTGGAAGGGCACCCACTCGACGCTGCGGCGCTTCGCCGAGGAGGCCTTCCAGGTCCACCACGGGCTCCAGTCGGCCGCGCTCATCGAGCGGCGGCAGCGCAGCGGCACCGATCCGCGCGACGCCTCACCGACCACCCGCGACCTGATGAGCACCCTCGGCGACGGCCCGCCCGACGATCCCGACCGCGACGACGCCGGCCGCGAGCTGCAGGGGGCCAACCTGACCGCGATCTCGGTGTACCTGACGCTCTTGCCGATGCCGGTCATCATGCCGCCGCGCGCCCCGGACCTCTTGGCGGCGTGGCGCGACGGCGGCGCGGCGTTTACCCGCATCGGCTGCGCCGGCTGCCACAAGCCCAGCTGGTTCATCAAGGACCCGGTGTGGATCGAGCGCGGCGAGGACGAGTCGAGCCGCGTTCGCCTGGAGCTCGACCTGCGCAAGCAGATCCGCAACGGCCCGCAGCTGGCCAACGTCGACACCACCCTGGGCGGCTATCCGCTGTTCATCTTCTCGGACCTGCGGCGGCACGACATGGGGCCGGGGCTGGCCGACCGCTACGCCGGCTCGGCCGGGATCGGCCTTGCCGGCGGCGCGCACGGTGGGACGGTCAAGGAGTCGGCGAGCAAGCCGCGGATCCCGCCCTCGTACTTCATGACGCGACCGCTGTGGGGGCTGGCCGAGAGCGGCCCCTACCTGCACGACGGCCGCGCCCTCACCGTGCACGACGCCATCGTCGCCCACGGCGGCGAGGCCGACAAGGCGCGCGCCGCCTACCAGGCGCTGCCGCCG
>ERZ650309.945-NODE-945-length-13882-cov-4.208288_pt1 | contig 13882 bp, 10 predicted proteins | sample MGYA00376245_ERZ650309 | MGnify/ENA primary metagenome ERZ650309 (study PRJEB26733, sample SAMN07839294) | wastewater metagenome | biome: urban; feature: wastewater treatment plant; material: waste water | place: USA: North Carolina | collected 2016-04-26 ...
ACGCGGCAGGTTCTTGAGGCACTCGACAGGTCCGCTCCCACGGGTTCGGTGTTGGGGGACCGTTTCCTTCGGATAGTGCGTGAGACAGGTTTGCCGATGCCGGTCCTTCAGGCGCGCTTCGACTGGCTCGACTGCGGTCGCGCCCGCGTCGACTTCTGGTTCCCGGTCGCCCGCTTGATCGTCGAGCTCGACGGACGTCGGTTCCACCTCAGATGTGCGCAGTTCGAACGGGATCGCCGTCGCGACTTGCTGGCCGCTGCGCGTGGCATTCGCACGATTCGGCTGACGCACCACCAACTCACCGCCGAACGCGACGAGGTGGTGGCCGCGCTCCGGGCCGCGCTTGCGTCGGAATTCAGGCCCAGCGGTGCACATTTGCACCGCTGAGCCTGGATTGCCGATCCTGGGACCGCGTTTGCGGGTGGGGTGCGAGCGGGGTTCGCAGAGGCCGACGCCGCGATGGAACTGGACCAAACTGACCGCGCGGTCAAGAATTGGGGCATGGACCTGACCTACCCCGCCGAAGCCGAGGCCTTCCGGGCCGAGATCCGCACCTGGCTCGAAGACCACCTGCCCGCCGGCTGGTTCGACGAGGGGTTCGAGATGACCGCGGATGAGAAGAAGGCGTTCAACGAGGACTGGACACAGGAGCTCTTCGACGGCGGCTGGATCTGCGCGACGTGGCCGACCGAGTACGGCGGCAAGGGGCTCTCGACGATCCAGGGTGTCGTGCTCGCCGAGGAATTCGCTCGAGCGAAGGCGCCGATGCGCGCCGACTTCTTCGGCCCGCAGGGCGACACCACCGAGAACCGCCGCCAGTTCAGCGGCACCGATCTGGATCCCGCGGACCCCCTGTCCGGCCACCGCGCCTACCGCACCAACGCCGCCGGCACCGCCGCCACGACCGCCGCCGACCTCGCGGTGACGCTGACGCGCACGCCCGAGAACCCCGACGAGGGCAGCGAGGTGACCTACCGCATGGTCGCCACCAACCGCGGCGACGCGCCCGTCGACGGCGTCGTGGTGACGCTGCGCATCCCGGACGGCGCCGAGATCCTGCGCACCGACTTCGGCGACTGGACGTGCCAGCGCAGCCTGTCGACGTTCACGTGCACGCGGCCGCGCCTTTTGCCCGGGGACGCGCCGGCGATCCAGGTGACGGTGCGCGTGCCGGCGAGCGGCGACAACGACGTGCTGCTCGGCGTCGGCGGCGCGGTGGCGACGGTGGGGTCGTCGAGCAACAGCGATCCCGACCCCAGCAACAACGTGGCGACGCTCGGCGGGGTGGTCTACCGCCTGAACGGCGGCGGCTTCAGCTGCGGCTGCAGCGTCGGCGGCGCCGCGGCGACGGGGCCGGCGGCAGCGTGGGGGCTCTGGGCCCTGCCCTTCCTGATCCTGCGGCGGCGCGCGCGGCGGCCCGCGGGCTGAGCGCACCAGCCGAAAGATCCGAGCGGTCCCTCCGGCCTCGTTCCCTCCCTCCCTGCGCGCCGAGCCTGGACTCCGGACTCCCAGAGAGCGCCGGATCCGCAATCCCGATAGCCTTGCCGCCCGATCCCGCTGCGCGGCCGCACCCTTGTCCGGGCTCCGCTTGATCCCGAGCAGAGATTTCCGTCCCGCGGAATAATCAGGATCGCTGCCCGCTCGCACCGGCCGCCGCAGCGCGGACACGGTGCAGCGCAGCGACGGGGCGATGCGCGCGATCCGAGGCAACGATGGACAAGCGGACGGGCCTTGCTCTTGTGATCGGGATCGACCCGTACGGGTCCGGAATACCGCCGCTGCAGAGCGCCCGGCACGACGCGAGCACGCTCGCCGAGCTTTTGCGCACGCAGCACGGCTATGAGGTCACGTGCCTTCTGGACGGAGCCGCCACCAAGGCGCGCTGTCACGAGGCGCTCCAGGCGCTGATCGCGGGCGCCGGCCCGAGCGACCGCGTGGTCTTCTACTTCGCCGGGCACGGACTCGCCGACACCGTCGCGGATCCTGCGCGCGGGCCGAGCGGGTTCCTGATCCCGGCCGATGCGCGCAGGGACGATCCGCACAGCTTCTGGCCGATGCACGAGGTGCAGGGAGCGCTGGCAAAGACCCAGAGCCTGCACCTGCTGGTCCTTTTGGACTGCTGCTTCGCCGGCGCGTTCCGCTGGGCGCAGGGGACACGCAACCTGGTGGTGCGGCGCGCCCGGCTCTCGCGGCAGCGCTTCGAGCGCTACCTGCGCGATCCGGCGCGCGTCGTGATCACCTCGGCGGCGCACGACGAGCGCGCCCTGGACACGGTCGCCGGCAAGGTCTTCGGCGAGCGCGCGACCCTGGGCGGCCACTCGCCGTTCGCGATGGCGCTCCTGGAGGGCCTGCGCGGCGAGGCGGACCGCGCCACCGGCGGCGCGCTCGGCGACGGCATCATCCTCACCAGCGAGCTCTATGTCTTCGTCGAGCAGGCGATGGAGCGGCTGGAGCAGCGGCTCGGCGCCCCGGTGCAGCGCCCGCTCCTGTTCTCGTTCGCCGGCGCCGACAAGGGCGAGTTCGTCTTCACGGTGCCCGGGCGCGCGCCCACGCTGCCGGACGCCGAGGCGCTGAGTGATCGGGACAAGAACCCCTACCGCGGCCTGGAGCCGTACCGCACCGAGCACCGGAACCTGTTCTTCGGCCGCCAAACTGCGACCGCGGCGCTCACCGCGCGCGTGCTCGCCCAGCCGCTGACGGTGCTCGTCGGCGCGAGCGGCAGCGGCAAGACGTCGCTGGTCCAGGCCGGGCTCATCCCGTCGCTGCGCGCGCTGCCGGACGGCGCCTTCGAGATCCTGCCGACCGTGCGCCCGTGCACCGACGCGATCCCCGATCTGCAGCGCGCGCTCGCGGAAGGGGCGCAGCCCGAAGCGGGAGCCGGCGCGGAAAGCGGGCCCGCCCGGCAGCTGCTCTTCGTCGATCAGCTGGAGGATCTCATCACCCTGCGGCGGAGCGAGCTGCCGCAGTTCCTGGCGACCGTGAAGGAGGCGATCCAGAGCAGTGGCGGGCGCCTGCACGTCGTCATGACGCTGCGCTCGGACTTCGAGTCGCACTTCCGCGACCTGCTCAAGAGCGAGGGCGGCGCCGACGTGCGGTTCATGATCCCGCACTTCACCCGCGCCGAGCTGCGCGAGGCGGTCGAGGGACCGGCGGCCGAGTGCACCCTGTTCTTCGAGCCGCCGGCGCTGGTCGATGAGCTGATCGACGAGGTGCTGGACGCGCCCGGCGCGCTGCCGCTGCTGTCGTTCGTGCTCGCCGAGATGGTGCGCGGCTATGCGCGCTCGGGGCGTGAGGATCGGACGCTGTACCGCGGTGACTACCAGGCGCTCGGCGGCGTGGTGGGCGCGCTCGGCCAGCGGGCCGACGAGATCGTGGGCGCGCTGGACGCGGCGCAGGAGCAGGCGCTGTCCTGGCTCCTGTTCCGGATGATCGTCCCCGGCGACTGGACGCGGCGGCGCGTCTTCGCCGAGGAGCTCGAGCTGGCCGATGCGGGCGAGAGGGCGCGCACCGAGTCCGTGCTGCACGCGCTCATGGAGGCGCGCCTCGTCGTGAAGCCCACGGACAGGCAGGGCCGCACCCTGTACGAGCCCGCGCACGACAAGCTGGTGCTCGGGTGGTCGCGGCTGCGCGAGATGTTCGAGAAGCAGCGGCAGCTCATCACGGTGCGCGCCGATCTGTGCGAGGCCACGCGCAAGTGGCGGCAAGGCGGCAGCCACCGCGGCCAGCTGTGGAACCAGGACCACCGGCTGGCGTTCCTGCGCGCGCAGCCCGGCGCCACCGCGTACCTCTCGCGCGACGAGCAGGCGTTCTTCGCGGCGAGCTGGCGGCTGCGGCGCACGATCCAGGCGGCGGTGGGCGGAGCGACCCTCTTGATCTTCGTCAGCCTGCTGCTGGCGCTCGGCCTGTACGTGCGCTGGTTCCGCGACATGCGCCGGCACTGGGAGGAGTCGCGCCTTTTGATCTCCGATCTGCTGACGATCGTGCACCGGTCGCCGGGCGACCTCGCGGTCAACGAGCTGCGCGAGGATCTGTTCGCAGAGATCAGCGTCTACTCGCAGCTGGCCAAGCAGGAGACCAACCCGCACGAGGCGCACGAGCTCTCGGCCGAGGTGCTGTACTGCAAGAGCCTCCTTGAGGCGCAGGACGGGCTCTTGGTGCTGGCGCAGGCGCACGCCGCCGAGGCGCTGCGCGAGGTCGATGCGGCGCTCAAGCTCGAGGCCAAGGACCCGCGGTCGCGGCTCGCGCGCGGCATGATCCTGCTGCAGCTCTCCGAGCTCGCGACCCGGCGCAGCGACACCTCGTCGGCGCTGGGCTACGCCATCGAGGCCGCGCAGACCGCGCGCGGCATGCGCCACGATCACCGTCAGGCGTATATCCTGTTGGAGGCGCACATCAAGCGCGGCCAGGCGTTTTTGCCGGTGTCGCTGCCCAAGAGCTACGCGGCCCTCATCGACGCCCAGACCGCGCTGCGGCAGATCGTCGAGCAGTGGCAGCCGGCCGAGCAGGAGGGGGTGCTGCGCTGGTCCATGCGCAAGCAGCGGCTTGAGGCGGAGCTCATCCTTTCGTGGGCGGAGCACGCCTTCCGCAGCCACAACCTGCGTCAGGCGCAGCAGCAGGCCGCGGAGTCCTGCAAGCGCTTCGGGAAGCTGCAGGCCAAGGCGCCCAAGAGCCGCACCTTCGCCGCCCAGCAGGAGCGCTGCGCGGCGCTGTCCGGACCCGACCCGCACCTGCCCTGAGCCCTGGATTCTGTTCGCGTCCACGCGCGGTCTCTGCTCAAAAAGGAGATTCCGTCCTTCGTGCGCGCGCGCATCCTCCGCCGCAGGCACGGAGCTTCCGATCGAGGAGACACGGTAGGTCCGTGGGACCAGAGGGCTCATCCGGCGAGCGCCGTAGGGGAGAGGTTACGCAGCGGTGTCTCTGGGAGGAGCCGCACGCGGTAGGAACCGGACCCAGGGCGCGGGGCCGCTGCGCAGGCGATTTTCGGACGTGCAGCTGGCATACTGCAAACGATCCGCAACTCCGATCTGGCTCGTCCCTGTAAGGAGAACCCATGAAGAGAGCCTCTCTCTCCGGCGCCCTCTCGCTCACCGCGCTCGCGCTGCTCGCGACCGAAGTCGCCTGCAACAGCACCGAGCTTGGCGGCTGCGACCCCGGCTCCGCGAGCTGCAACGATCCGAACAACCCCCAGCCCGTGGCCGAGTACAGCTCGCTCGAGGTGGACCCGCCGCAGGCGATGATCAGCACCACCAACGGCGTGCCGGTGCAGCAGCGCTTCACCGTGCGCGGCCGGCGCCCGGACGGCAGCCTCTCGGACGCGCTCACGGCGCGCTGGACCGTCCCGCCCAGCGGCGTCGGCACCATCGATCAGAACACCGGCGTCTTCACCGCCTCGGGTGAGGTCGGCGGCAGCGTCGACATCACGGTCACGGTGCAGAGCAACGGCGCCAACGTCAGCACCGTCTTCAAGATCGTCGTCAGCGTCCAGAAGGACGTCGTGGTGCCGGGCGCGCCCGCGGACGCGGCCAGCAAGTTCGCGGGCAAGACGCCGACGAGCGACGCCGCCAAGAGCGCGCTGATCCTCTATCCGCGCACCGGCGTGGTGATGCCGCAGAACGTCTTCGCCCCCGACGTCCAGTGGGAAGAGAAGGGCGCCGCCGGAGACCTGTACCGCGTGCGCTTCACCAAGTCGAACCTGACCGTGAACAGCTACGTCGCGTACTCCGCGACCGGGTTCAAGTTCGACTGGCTCGTCGACAGCTCGGTCTGGCGCGGCGTCACCCAGACCAACCCCGAGCAGGAGACCAAGCTGACCGTCGATCGCTACGAGGCCGCCACCGGCAACGTCTACACCAGCGGCGACGTCTCGATCCGCTTCGTCAAGGGCTCGCTCCTCGGCAGCATCTACTACTGGGAGATCCGCGACGGCAACTTCGGCCGCGTCATGCGCATCGACGACGGCACCAACCAGCGCGTGCAGCTCATCGCCACGCCGCCGACCTCGCCGATCGACAACTCGAACTGCATGGGCTGCCACACCGTCTCGCGCGATGGCCGCTACATGTTCGGTCGCCTCGGCGGCGCCAGCAACGTCGGCACCCTGTTCGACCTGACCAAGGATCTGTCCAAGAACCCGGTGCCGACCGAGTACCCCGTCACGAATACGCTGCCGCAGTTCTTCTTCGCGTCCTTCAACAGCGATGCGTCGCGGCTCTTGACCAGCCAGTACGGCACGCTCGGACTGGTCAACTCCAAGACCGGAATGAACACGCCGCTGGCCGCGGGCAGCACGCCGCTGCCGAGCGCGAACGCGACCTACCCGACCTGGTCTCCCGACGGCAAGACGATCGCGTACACCAGCGAGGCGAACAGCTGGGGCGATCAGCTCACGGCCGGCAACCTGTCGATCATCCCGGTCACGGGCACAGACTCGTTCGGCGCGCCGCAGCGCATCCACACCGCGTCCAGCATCGCCACGATGACCATGGACGCCTACCCGAGCTGGTCGCCGGACTCGAAGTGGATCGTGTTCCACAACGGGCGCAACTCGCGCAGCGATGCCAACGATCCAAACGGCGCGCTCCTGCTCATCGCCCCGAGCGGCGGCGCGACGATCCAGCTGAGCAAGGCCGTCGGCGGCACCGGGCGCAGCAACGTCTTCATCCCCAACTTCTCGCCGTTTATCACCAACGGCTACTACTGGCTGACGTTCCTGTCGCGCCAGCCGTATGGCAACAGCAAGGCCGGCACCGCCGGGCGCAACATCCAGCAGGTCTGGGTCACCGGCATCAAGATCAACCCGACGCCGGGCGAGGATCCCAGCGAGGTCTCGTACTGGCTGCCGGGCCAGGACACGCTGCAGGCGAACATCTCGGCGTACTGGGCGCCGCGCGCGTGCAAGCCCGACACCGAGATGTGCACCAACGACGGCCAGTGCTGCGGCGGCGTGTGCCAGAGCGGCAAGTGCGCGGCCCCGCCCAGCATGTGCCTGGGCGAGTTCCAGGGCTGCGGCAGCGACGCCTCGTGCTGCCAGGGGCTGCGCTGCGATCCGCTCATCCACCAGTGCGTCCGCCCCATCGGCTGACGCGCGCGCAGACAGCCGCTCTGCGGATCCGGCCGGAGTGAATCTGGCGCGGATCCGCGAGCGGTCCCACCGGCTCCTGAAGCTCTAACGCGGCAACTCCTCGGCAAAGAGCGCGAAGACGCGCTCCCACTGGCGCTCGGCCGCGGCCTCGCTGTAGGCCGGCATGTCCCGCACCGCGAACCCGTGGGCGGCGCCCGAGAAGACCTCGATCCGGTAGCGGACGTCGGCGGCGTCCAGCGCGGCCTTGAGCCGGGCCTGGCTCTCGGGCGTGCAGCTGGCGTCGTTGTCGGCGACGCCGAAGTAGAGCGCGGCGCGGATCCGCCCGGCCTGCAGGTGCGGGCTGTCCGGCTCGTCGCTGGCGATGTGACCGCCGTGGATGCACGCGGCCGCGGCGACGCGCTCGGGGTGCGCCCCGGCGGCCGTGAACGCGAGGCGCCCGCCCATGCAGTAGCCGACGCAGCCCACCTTCTGTGCGCGCGCCCGCGGCTCGTGGTCGAGCGCCTCGAGCAGCGCCGCGGTGTCCTGCATGACCGCGCCGGGGTTCGCCTGCTTCACCAGCGCCATGACGCGAGCGCGCTCGGCGGGGTTGGTCCACACGCTGCGCAGATCGAACGGCTCGTAGGCGCCGGCCCGGTAGAAGACGTTGGGGAGCGCGACGAAGTAGCCGCGGGCGACGAGCCGCTCGGCCATCTCGTGCATCGATGGGCGCAGGCCGCCGGCGTCGAAGTAGAGGAGCACGGTCGGGAACGGACCCGGACCTTCGGGCGCGTGCAGGGACACGTCCATCACACCGTCTTGCGTACGCACGTCCAGCTTCGATTGCGCCATGGGGAAGCTCCTCGCGACGTTGGGGTAGGAGGCGGGCTCGCGCCGAACGAGCGGTCCGGCGCGCCGGCAGTATACCACCGCGGCCGGTCCGCTCGACGGGGCTACGGGCAGCTCGTGGGGGCCGGGAAGCCGAGGAAGCGGCCGCGCAGGTAGTCCCGCGCCGCGGGCCAGCCCTGGATCAGGCCGAGCACGTGCCCGGTGAACCAGAAGTTCGCCCAGTGCACCTTCACTCCCTTTCTGCACCACAGGTCGCGCAGCGCCGCGGCCTGCGCGTAGGGCACGACCTCGTCGGACACCGAGTGATAGAGGAAGATCGGCGCGGTCGGCTCGCTTTCACCCAGGGCCTGCTCGGCCATGCGCGCCTGCCAGGCCGGGGTGCTCAGCGGATCGGTCGAGACGTAGTCGCTGACGTGGGTGAAGGCCTTGCTGAAGAAGTCGCAGGAGTCGCGCATGAGCGGCACGGCCGCGCGCCCCTTGGCGTTGAGGAAGGAGTCGAGCCGCAGCTCGGGATAGGCGGCGTCGAGGCCGAGGGCGGCGTACAGGACCAGGCCGACGAACAGGCCGCCGTCGTTCATTTGCTTTACGGCCAAAAGGTCCGAGGGGACGCCGCCCGCGGCCACGCCTTTGACATTGAGCTCGGGGGCGTAGGTCGGCTGGAGCTGCGCGGCCCAGGCGGCGGCGCCGCCGCCCTGCGAGTAGCCGTACAGGCCGACCTTGGCGCTCGCCGAGAGTCCGGTTCCCGGCGTGCGCAGGGCCGCGCGCACGACGTCCAGCAGCGCGTCGCCCTCGGCGCGACCGACGACGTAGGTGTGGGCCTCGGGCGTGCCCAGGCCCTGGTAGTCGGTGACGGCCACGGCCCAGCCCTGCGACAGCGCATCCTTGATGGAGCCGCCCTCGTAGTAGGCGCCCTGGGTCATTCCCTTGGATGCTACGGCGCAGCTGTCGCCCATCCCCTGCGTGCCGGGGGCCCAGCCCACGATCGGGCGGTCGCCGAGGTAGAAGCCGCGCGGCACCAGGACGGTGCCGCTGACCGCCATGGCCGCGCCGGTGGCCGAGGTCGAGCGGTACAGGACCTGCCAGGCGCTGACCGGCTCCGGCAGCTTCAGGAGCAGATCGGTCGTGAAGACCGAGGGCCGGTACCAGATCACGTCGCCGGGCTTGTACGCGCTGAGGTCACCGGGCGGGGTGTAGAACGCGTCTCCGCTCGGGCCGGGGACGGGCGCGACGGGCTCCGCTCCGGACAGCGCGCGCCGTACCGATGCTCGCGCCGCGTCCGGGTCGTGCGCGGCGGCGCCTCCCTCGATCGCTCCGCCGCAGCCGGCCCCCAGCGAGAGCGCCGCGATCAGCCACCGGGTCCTGCCTTGCTTCCTCATCGTATGCCTCCTGTTCCCTGCACCGGGATGCGCCGCTTGCCAGACCCGCCGGATGCGCCGGCTCGGGCGCGGGACGTGCGGCGGCCGGTCCGTCACTCTCGGCACCGCCGAGCGCTCCTGCCGGGACCGCGCCGCGCACGCTCGCTTGCTTACTCAGCGCCGCGGACCCCCGTCAAGCGGAACACGGGGCGGCGACCAGAGACCCGGGGCCCGGGCCGGCCCGGAGCGGCGGGCCGAGCGAGGTATCCTGATCGCATGGACGAACTGCGCACCGCCGCGCTCACGCTCGGGCTCGGGCTCGGGCTTAGCCTCGGTCTTGTTCTCGGATCGGGCGGTGCCGCGCGGGCGCCGGAGGCTCCGCCGCGGCTCGATCCGGTCGCCGCCGAGCGCGCCTGCGCCGACGGAGCGGTCGAGAGCTGCGCCCGGATCGGCCGCGCCTATCGCCTCGGGAACGACGGCGTGCAGCAGGATCTCGGGCGCGCGCTGACGCTCCTGCAGCGCGCCTGCACCTTGAGCCAGCACCGCAGCACCGCCTGCGCCGACTACGCGGAGCTGCTCAAGAGCGGCCTCGCGGGCAAGTCCGACGTGCTCGCGGCGCTCGCGGTCCTCGATCGCGCGTGCGGTGCCAGCGAGCCGGCCTCCTGCGCGTACCTGGGCCTGATCTACACCGAGGGACTCGGCGTGCCGTATACGCCGCCGTACTGGCGCGTCGGCGTCGGCTTCTACCGTAAGGCCTGCGAGCTCGGACACCCCGGCGGCTGCTGGCACCTCGGGCTCCTCCTGCGCGCCGGGATGGGCGTCAAGAAGGACGAGACCGCGGCGCGCGCCTTCCTGTCCAAGGCGTGCAAGGCCGGCGAGGAAGTCGCCTGCGCGGATCTGAACAAGCCGCGCTGACCGGCTGCGAGCGGCCGCCCGCGCGCGCTGCGCCCCGCCGCTCTAGGAGCGTCGAGCCGACAGACGACGAGCCTCCTTCCGATCCAGCCGAGCACGCACCTGCTCGGGCTGACCGCGCCGCAGCGCCGCAGCACGCAGCCGCATCACGTACCTGCAGATCGCGCGGCCGGCTCCGTACGTTGTCTTTGGGCAGTGGAGGCCCCATGAACTTCGTCCGGCTGCTCGGTGCCCTGCGGGATGCCTGGCAGGTGCTCTTCCTCTCACCGCGGCTGCTGCCCTGCCGCGCCCGCCCGCCCGTCGCGAGGGAGCGACCGCGGAGGGGGCGGTGAGCGGGGCCGTGATCGAGATCCCGCGGTTCGCCGCGTGGGAGCTCGGCGCGCACCGCTTCCGCAAGGAGCACCACGCCCCACACCGTCCCGTCGTCCTGGTCGGCGCCGCGCGGTGGTCGGGCGCAGGCGCGGTGGGCTCGCTGCCCGCGCTCGCGGCGCGTCACGGAGATCGCGCTGTCGCGACGCGGGTGTTCGACGCGGTGCAGCGCCGCGGCTACCTGCGCTTCTGCAGCCTGCAGAAGCGGATCGAGCAGCAGCCGCTCGCGCAGTTCATCACGCAGACCGCGCTCCGCGAGCCCGAGCCCGAGCCCGACGCGGCGAGGATCCGCGAGGTGCGCTACCTGCGCATCGGCGAGCGCGACGACACGCTGCCCGGCCTCCTCGAGGGACTCGAGCTCCCGTCGCTGTTCACGCACGAGGGCACGGGCGTCTCGGACTTCAGCGCCCAGGACACGTGCCTGCGCATCGGCCCGCCGAGCTACGAGTACCCGGCCCACTGCGACAACACCGACAACCTGCTGCTGCAGCTCGCGGGGCGCAAGGAGCTCGCGCTGTTCGAGCCGTCCTGCATCGCCAGCATGTACCCCAATCCGGAGGACCTGGCGCGCTCGCAGGTAGACGACATCGATCACCCGGATTCCGCGCGCTTCCCGGCCTTCGCAGGGCTCACAAGATACGTCGCTGCGCTCGATGCCGGTGACGCCGTCTACATCCCGGCGCTGTGGTTCCACAACGTGCGCGCGATCGGCCCCGGCATCTCGGTGAGCCGGCACTACCGCCGCGCCGATCACCGCGGCTACGTACACGCCTTGAAGCCCGCGGCCTGGCACGCCTTCGAAGCGCGCATCGGACGCCGCGTCTACTGATGCAGCGGCACGCGGTGCGGCCGTGCAGCGCGCGACCGCAGCGCGCGACCGAGGCCCGCGCTCCGTCGGGGCGGACGCTGATCGTAGCCTCGCGCGATCGCCGCGCGGCGCACCTTCACTGCTTCGGCGGCAGCGCGCTCTGCTGCAGGTGCACCGTGTGCGTCGGGAACGCCACCTGCGCTCCCTGCCGGGAGATGATGCGCATCACATCCAGCAGGATGGCGTGGCGGATCTCGAGGAAGCGGTCCCAGTCATTCTCCAAGAACCACGCCGTCACCTCGATGTCGAGCGACGAGTGCCCGAAGCCGGCGAAGTGCACGCGGAAGGGCTGGTCCTTCCACAGCTTGGGGTGCGCCTTGATGTACTCCAGGACGGCGCTGCGCAGCGCGTCCAGGCGCTCGGCGTCGAGGTCGTAGGTGACGCCGAGCACGAAGTGCAGCCGCGCGCGATCGCGGGCCTGGATGCACTCGATCTTCATGTCCGCGAGCTTGCCGTTGGGGATGGTGACCAGCGTGCGGTCCGAGGTGCGGATCCGCGTCGAGCGCAGCCCGATGTGCTCGACCCAGCCCGTGGTGTCGTCGATGCGGACATAGTCCCCCACGCGCATCGGCTGATCGACCGCGAGCATCACGCCGCCGAACACGTGCTCGACGGTCTTCTGCGCGGCCAGCGCCACCGCGAGGCCGCCGATGCCGAGGCCCGCGACCAGGCTGGTCACCGGGTAGCCGAGCTCCTGCAGCGCCGTCACCACCGCCACGCACACCAGCGTCACCTCGGCGATGCGGTAGCCGAGCGGCAGGATGCCCGAGGCCGCGGGGTGGGCGCGCAGCCACGCCGACTCGCGCACCACCTGCACCGCGACATCGACGCAGCGCCACAGGCCCCAGAACACGCCGAGCAACAGGCCCGCGCGCGCCAGCGTCTGCGCCGTGCGCTCGGCCTGCGCCGTGATCAGCAGGTAGGGCATGGCCCAGCCCCACAGCCCGCACGTCACCAGCAGGCGCGCCGGTCGCCGCAGCCCGCGCAAGAGCAGCCCGTCCCAGCGCGCCCGCGCCCGCGACAGCAGCGGCCGCAAGAACAGCCGCACCACCCCGACGACGATCAGCGCCAGCGCCAGGCTCGCCGCGAACAGCAGCGGCAGCGCCAGCCACTCCCACAGCACGAAGCCGCGCGGCCCGGTGCGCAGAAGGCGCCGCGGCAGGTGCTCGCGCAGCCACAGGTCGTCGAGCTTCTGGTACCAGCCCTCGGTGCGCGCCACCGTCTTCTGCGCGAAGACCCAGCGCGGCTCGCCGGCGCGCACGATGCGGCGCAGGCGCACCGGCTCGCCGAGCATGGCGCCGGGCACGCTCGAGGAGTTGGGGACGCGGCCGAGCTCCTCGGCGTCGAACGCCAGGCCGTCCTTGACGTCGCCGGTCGGCAGGTCCGAGACCTTGGTGAGCCAGTCCGGATCCGTGGTCAGGCGCCGATCGATGACCGCGCCCAGGCGCTGCGCCAGCCGCGGGCCGTCGGCGGTCAGGCTCGCGGGCAGCTCCAGATCGGCGGCGGCCTCGGCGTAGCGGCCGTGGTGCACGTGCCCGAGGAAGCGCACGACGGCGCGGCGCGGCGTGTCGGCCGGGTCGGCGCTGGGGGCGGCGGGCGCCTTGCGCGGGAGCGAGAAGGTGCCGCGGGTATCGCGCCCATTGCGGGAGATCAGGAAGTTGCCTTCGAACAGGCCGGGCACGCAGGTGCCATCCATGCGCAGGTGGGTGGCCGCCGCCACGGGGGCGAAGATCAGGCAGCGGGCGTTGTTGCGTTCGGCGCGGGACAGGGCGGCCTCGCCGGGCAGCGGGGCGAGGGTCTTGACCTGGCCGAGGAGGAGGGTGCCCATCTCGGTGAGCTTGACGGTGACCGGGATGGGCTGCTCGAAGGTGTCGGGCAGGAGCAGGCCTTCATAGGTGTCGTTGAGCGCCTGGGCCCGTGCGCCGCCCGCGGCGAGCAGCAGGGTGACGAGGAGCAGGCGGCAGGCGAGTCGAAGGACGTGCATGGTGGATCGCTGGGCGAAATCGGCCGGACGATTCTACACGGCCCGTCCACGGCCGGCCGCGTCGTCCGGCATGGCCGACGTGTCATTTTGCATGGCGTGGGCGACCCATTCCACCAGGTGCCAGCGACCGGGCCGCAGTGGCCACAGGGCGTAGTGGTGAGGGACATCGCCGCCCAGGGCGAAGGTGGCGTTCAGCGCCTTCACCAGCGCCGGGTGCAATTCCTGGTTGCCGGCGACGATGCCCTTGTTGCCCAGCACGTCGCCGCCGCCGTTCATGTCGGTCACCTGGCCGCCGGCCTCGCGCACCATCACGATGCCCGCGCACGTATCCCAGGAATTGAGGCCGATCTCCCAGAAGCCGTCATAGCGGCCGGCCGCCACATAGCACAGGTCCAGCGCCGCCGCGCCCGGACGGCGCAACGCCGCCCTTTGCTTGCGCATGGCTGACGATCCCCTGAGATCGGAAGAGCGTCGTGTAGGGAAAGAGT
>ERZ650309.946-NODE-946-length-13881-cov-4.138001_pt1 | contig 13881 bp, 10 predicted proteins | sample MGYA00376245_ERZ650309 | MGnify/ENA primary metagenome ERZ650309 (study PRJEB26733, sample SAMN07839294) | wastewater metagenome | biome: urban; feature: wastewater treatment plant; material: waste water | place: USA: North Carolina | collected 2016-04-26 ...
ACGAGATATGCCTAAGTGACTGGAGTTCAGACGTGTGCTCTTCCGATCTATATTGATTCCTGCACCCTGAAGAATCAAGAGAAAATCGTTTTCGGGTAATTCCAGTTTCCTTCTGAGTTCCTGTTTTCCGGTAAGGGCAAGAGATGGCGGCTTCAACGGCACGTTTCTGATCACTACCGCCCTTTTGCCATACTCTTTCTCATATAGTCCGGCGATAGATTCATTTACCGTAATCACAATATCCAGCTTAGGGAAGATAGTCCGCTCAATTTTTTTCCAAATACTGCGGATGAAGGGTCTGTTTTCAAGCTCAGGCACTCCGGTGTAATATTCATGACTGTCGTAAACCAGCGGAACACGTTTTATAAAAGCAACCACATAATTAGCAAGCAATGTGTCGAGGTCATTTGCAAAGAGCATTTGAGAACGGTGAGTCAGTAAATACCACATGAGACGCAAATTATAGGTGGCATAAAAAAGCGGCCCTTTCGTAAACCATAGCCTGAATCTTTTTGTGCGGTAACTCCTCTCTGTTAAAGGCAGACTGTCGGCGAGCTGACGTCCGGCAAGCATTACTTCAAACCCCTGCTTTTCAAGGACCAGACACGTCCTGTTCACACGCTGGTCGGTGCAAAGGTCGCTGGTAACGGAAACAATAACTCTGGGTTTTGGTGCCAATAGATGAAAGGGTAAACAACTACATAACCTCGTTGTAACGGTAGTATTTTACCGGATCGCAAATTTATGAAAGAGTTGATCGCATTTTCATTATTATTGTAGTTGAAAATCAATGGCTCATGAAACAAATTACGTTGCAACTCTTCATTGTGGTCTTATTTTGCACCATAACCGCCTGTCATCGTAAAGAATCCTGTTGTGATAAAAAGGAAAACATCGCTGCGAATGGAGACACCTTAAGAAGTGCTCCATCTTTGGCTGAAAGTGCCTTAAAACCAAGGCTTTCGGAGTTGATGTTCCGACTGCACCGCCATCATGCAGCCATGTGGTCGCCGGGAATTGGAAACGACTGGAAACTTGCGGATTATGAATTGGATAAAGTGAGAGAATCGCTGGCTGATATTGCCACATTCTATGGTGGCGACAAATATGGCAAAGGAACTATTTCACTTGAATTGGATAAGCTGAAGCCTGCCATCGAAAGCCTCAAAAAGGCAATGGAAACAGGAAATAAAGACCTTTTCGTTGAGAATTATCTGCAGCTCACCCAGCAATGCAACAGCTGTCATAAAGCCTCTTCGCTCGATTTCTACAAGATAATTATGCCCACCACCCCTGCCTATAGTGGTGAAACAGAATAAGTTGGAAGTGGAATAGGGAGTGGCTTTACACAGCACCATTATTTTCCGATATTTGCGCCACACATTTTGAAACGTTTCATCTATGAATTCGATCTTTAAAAGAAGAGTTATTACCCTTGGGCAGTTTATCATTGAACGTCAGGCCGATTTTCCATATGCCAAAGGTGAATTGTCGCGCTTACTCAGAGATATTGGGATTGCAGCAAAAATTGTAAATCGCGAAGTCAACAAAGCAGGTTTGGCCGACATTCTGGGCGAAATGGGATCCTCTAACGTTCAGGGTGAGGAACAAAAGAAGCTTGATGTTTTTGCCAACGAACAATTCATTTCTGCACTCAGTTCCGGTGGTGAATGTTGTGCGGTGGCTTCTGAAGAGAACGAAGAAATGGTAACCATCTCTTCCGATGTATCCAAAAATGCAAAATATGTGGTTTGTATTGATCCACTTGATGGCTCTTCCAATATCGATGTGAACGTTTCTATTGGAACTATTTTTTCTATTTACAGAAGGCAATCGCTCACCGGTCCAATTCAACTGTCTGATTTTTTACAGAAAGGTGTAGAGCAGGTTGCTGCCGGTTACGTGATTTTCGGTTCCTCAACAATGTTGGTTTATACTACCGGAAAAGGTGTAAACGGCTTTACCCTGGATCCGTCCATCGGAGAATTCTGCTTATCACACCCTGATATGAAAATTCCGAAAGCAGGCTCTATTTACTCTATTAATGAGGGTAACTATGTTCATTTTCCGGAAGGCGTGAAACAGTTCATTAAATACTGTCAGGTGGAAGACAGTACCACCAAACGCCCTTACTCTTCACGATATATCGGATCACTTGTTGCCGACTTTCACAGAAATCTGCTCAAAGGCGGAATTTATATGTATCCCGCAACAGCTAAGTCCCCCAAAGGTAAACTACGCCTGCTTTACGAATGTAACCCATTAGCCTGGATCATAGAACAGGCCGGAGGCAAAGCATCAGATGGTTTTACCCGCATCATGGAACTTCAGCCAAGTTCATTGCATCAGCGTACACCATTATTCATTGGCTCCCAGGAAATGGTAACGCTTGCAGAAGAATATATGTCGAAGTATTCTCATAAATAAAAAGCAAATTCCCTTACCTTTGCTGCTCATGACACCGGGTTTTAACAGATCCGGTGCGTTTGTCGTTTATAGTTCAGGATCTTTCATACGTTGGATTTCAGTTATCTCTTTAATATCATCAAGGGAAGTGATCCCTTGAGAAAGCTGCATGCCATTCTTCAGCAGGCAGGACGTCAGGTGGCCGGTATCAAAGGGATGTCGGGATCACAACCTGCGCTTTTTGCTGCTGCATATTATGATGCATTTCCTTCACGAATGGTATTCGTGCTTCCCGACAGAGAAGAAGCTGCCTATTTTTTAAATGATCTGGAGAATATTCTGGGTGAAAGAGCATCCTTATTTTTCCCATCATCACTGAAAAAACCTTACACCTATCCTTATCTCGATAACAACAATGTGTTGCTTCGCGCAGAAGTGCTTACTCATTTAAGTAAGAATGTGAAGCCCCTTCCTGTGGTTACTTATGCTGAGGCTTTTCATGAAAGAGTGGTTACCAAAAAGGCACTTGTCTCCAATACAGTTGAAGCCAGAGTAGGTGAGGCACTATCTGTAGATTTTATCATCGAATTTCTTAACGAAAATGATTTCGAGCGCAGTGATTTTGTTCTGGAAGCCGGACAGTTTGCGGTAAGAGGTGGCATCGTAGATGTGTTCTCTTTTGCTAATGAACTTCCTTTTCGCATGGAGTTCAATGATAACATAATTGAATCTATTCGTGTTTTTGATCCCTCTACTCAGTTGTCGGAAAAAAACATGAATCATATCACTATCATTCCAAATGTGCAGGGAAAGTTAGTGAGTCAGGAACATCAGTCGTTCCCTGAATTTCTTCCTGCCGAAACTATCATCTGGTTTGTCGATGGCGATCATAGTTTTGAAATGATGCAATCGGGACTCAAACGGATGAATGAATCGTCGGCAGCAATTGATACCGATGAATATAATGCCGACTCGGTAATCATGCCGGGAAAACCGGACGAAGTTTTCGATGCTCCAGATAAAATCGCAAAATTACTGCAGCAGTTTCGAATTGTTGAATCAGGAACTCGCTTTCATTTCCGTCACCAGCATGAGCTTCAGTTCAAATCGCGTCCCCAGCCATCCTTCAACAAAAATTTTGAGTTACTGGGAAGAGCATTTCTTGAAAATGTAAGATCGGGATATAAGAATATTATTTTCGCTGACTCGGCAAAACAGATTGAACGTATTTACGCCATTTTCAATGACATTAAAATTCCTGAAAAGAAAGCAGGTGAAGAAATTTCCTTCACACCAATGTTGTTATCGCTGCATCAGGGATTTATTGATGACGATCTGAAACTGGTCTGCTTTACCGATCATCAGGTTTTTGACCGTTATCACCGTTTCAGACTTCGAAAAAATTATAGCAAATCGGAGGCGCTTTCCCTTAAAGAAATATATGCCCTTAAGCCGGGCGATTTTATTACACATATTGATCATGGTGTAGGAAAGTTTGCAGGCCTTGAAAAGGTCGATGTAAATGGTAAAACTCAGGAAGCTATACGATTGGTGTATAAGGATAATGACATCCTATATGTTAGCATCCACTCGTTGCATCGCATATCCCGGTTTACCGGCAAAGATGGTACACAGCCCAAACTGAATAAGCTGGGTACTGCCACCTGGGCCAACCTCAAACAAAAAACCAAGAAGAGGGTCAAAGATATCGCCAAGGATCTCATTGCCCTTTATGCAAAGCGAAGAGCTCAGAAAGGGTTCGCATTTCAGCCCGACAATTACCTGCAGACAGAATTGGAGGCTTCCTTTATTTACGAAGACACACCCGATCAGATCAAATCTTCTGCAGATGTAAAAAAGGATATGGAGAAACCTTATCCTATGGACAGACTGATTTGTGGTGATGTAGGCTTTGGAAAAACTGAAGTCGCCATCAGAGCTGCATTTAAGGCGGTTAATGATAGTAAACAGGTTGCCGTACTGGTACCTACCACCATTCTTGCACTTCAACATTACAAAACATTTTCTGAAAGACTCCGTGATTTACCCTGTACAATTGACTACCTGAATCGATTTAAGTCAACAGCTCAGCAGTCGGTAACAATAGAAAAACTGAAAACCGGAAAAATCGATATCATCATAGGTACTCACCGTTTGTTGAGTAAGGATATAAAATTTAAGGACCTGGGATTGCTCATTATTGATGAAGAGCAGAAGTTTGGTGTGGCTGCAAAAGAAAAACTGAAAGCACTCCGTTTGAATGTTGATACGCTCACCCTCACAGCTACTCCTATTCCCCGAACGTTGCAGTTTTCACTTATGGGAGCCCGCGACTTATCAGTCATCAATACTCCTCCGCCAAACAGATATCCTGTTACCACAGAGGTGCATACCTTCAATGAAAAACTGATCAGAGAAGCAATACAATATGAAGTGGCTCGTGGAGGTCAGGTTTTTTTCATTCATAACAGGGTTCAGGATATTCATGATATTGCTGCTTTAGTTCGTAAACTTTGTCCCGATGTGAGAATAGGTGTCGGACACGGACAAATGGAAGGTGAACAACTCGAACAGGTGCTGCTTGATTTTATAGAAGGTGAAACAGATGTTCTTATTGCAACCACCATCATTGAATCGGGTATCGATATTTCGAATGCAAATACCATTATTATCAATCAGGCACATCATTTCGGACTAAGTGATTTACATCAGATGAGGGGTAGGGTAGGAAGGTCCAATAAAAAGGCGTTCTGTTACCTGCTGGCTCCTCCGGTAAGTGTACTTACCAATGAAGCGCGGCAACGACTGAAAGCTATTGAAGAGTTTTCTGATTTGGGAAGTGGCTTCAATGTTGCCATGCGTGATCTTGATATTCGTGGAGCGGGTAACATGCTTGGAGGTGAGCAAAGCGGATTCATTTCTGAAATCGGCTATGAGATGTTTCATAAGATTCTCGATGAAGCGATGCAAGAACTTAAAGATACCGACTTCAAAGAGCTATTCAAAGGTGAAGAGAAGCATGTTTTTGTGAACGATTGCCAAATTGATACCGATCTTGAAATCCTCATTCCTTCCGACTATATCAGCAACATCACCGAGCGACTCAATATTTACAAGGAAATTGATGATCTCGAAAACGAAGAGCAGTTGAAAGTTTACCTGAAGAATCTTAAAGACCGTTTCGGACCTGTGCCCGGAGAGGTGAATGAATTGATGAATACCATTCAGCTGCGATGGAAAGCTAAAGCTCTTGGGCTGGAAAAAATATTGCTCAAAGGCGGCATCCTGAAAGGATATTTTGTTTCCAATCCTGAATCTTCATTCTACCGTTCGGGAATTTTTGCCGACCTCATTGCTTATATTCAGGCTCATCCGAACAGAATCAAGATGAATGAGAAAAATAATAAATTGTCGATTACTTTTTCAGGAATCCGCTCTGTTGCTCAGGCAAATCAGATTTTTGACGATTTACTGAAGCATCTTGCTGTTGAGAAGGAAGTCAATAATTAAAAAGGCGCTGAATCAAACACCAAATTGCCGGAGGTGATGATCGAGGTGCTTCCATGTTCCCTCTGACCATTCCGCCACTGTCATTTTGCCGAAGAATGGGTGAGGTGCTTTGGTAATAGCATTTTCATCGAATCGTGTAATGAAGCCGATGAGGTTGTTTTTGGCTGATTCAAATTCCGGTGTGGACTTCACAATGAATTGTGGTGCGGTAGGCAGATTTTTGCTGAAGGGCTTATCTTCGAGGAGCTTCTTCTTTGCCAGTCTGCCGAATAGCACTCCGATCAATGATTGCTTCAGTTGTAAATCGCCGATGGCAACACGTAACTGTTGTTGGCAATGACCCATCATCTGTTCAACATTCATTTTTCCCCAAAGGGCCTTCGACCCGGGATGAAGCTTGTTGATTCTGGCAATGATGCCTGCTTTAATTTCCGGCTTACATAAATCCTGATTCATCATGACCTGTCAAAAATTAATTTTCTTCATCACCACCCATAGGTTCAGTGACCTTCATGTGTACACTTTCAACGCTATGCTTGAAACGCTTCAGAATGGTGAATTCATATCCACCGAAAATTCTTTTTTCATTGACTGCAGGAATCCTTCCGAAAATATAATTCATGAGTCCTGAAATAGTATCGTATTCTGAAGCTTCAGGAAGTGCAATTGGAAGCAGGTCATTGACATCGCTGATGGATGTTTGTGCATTTACTATGAATTCCGTCTCGTTCTTTTTTTCTACTGATGGCTTTTCCTCATCATATTCATCCTGAATCTCACCTACCAGTTCTTCGATGATATCTTCCATGGTAATGATGCCTGCCGTGCCACCGAATTCATTGGTGATGATTGCCATCTGAATATGCTGGGTTTGTAATTCGCGCAACAACTCGTTGATTCGTTTGGTGAGAGGAACAAAAAATGCGGGCCGGATGATATCTTTTATGCCGCTGAAATTTTTGTCGCGCAACAATTTAAGCAGATCGCGCGTGTGAATGATTCCGACTATATTATCAAGATTTTCTTTGTATACCGGAAAACGTGAAAACTGATCTTCGATTACTTTATTCAGAATTTCATCATTGGTAGCATCGATATCGATTGCAGAAATTTTAGTGCGTGGAACCAATATCTGTCGCACCACACGGTCATCGAATTCAAATACATTTTGAATCAGTTCATGCTCTGATTGTTTGATGGCTCCACCTTCTTCACTTTCCGTGAGAATAAGACGCAGTTCCTCTTCGGTATGAATTTCATGACCTATGGTAGGCTTAATACCAATCAGCCTTAGCAACAGGTTGGCCATATTGTTCAGCACCCAGATTAATGGAGCGAAAATGATGTAGAATATCCTTAAAGGCAGTGAAACTGAAAGAGTGGTGCTGAGCGGATATCTGATTGCGATGGTTTTTGGTGCCAGTTCCCCCAGTACAATGTGCAAAACAGTGAGTAGTCCGAATGCTGCCGGAAAGGCAAATTTGTGTGCTGATGCAGGATCGAGATCAAGTCCGGCAAATGTGAATATTCTGATTATGATATCTGAAAATACTTCCTCACCAAACCAGCCCAGAGCCAGTGATGTCATGGTTATTCCCAGTTGGTTTGCCGACAGGTAAGCATCGAGATGCTCAACAATATGTTTGGCAATTCCTGCGATGCGGTTGCCTTTGTTTGCTTTAAGGTCGACCTGAGCTGCCCGTACCTTAACGATAGCAAATTCGGCGGCCACGAAAAAGCCATTTAATAAGAGAAGCGCAAAAGTTACCAGCAGATCAAGAGCCATTCAGTGTAGATTTCGGTGCAAAGATAGCAGAAAGGAGCAGATTTGTACCGCTTAACTGGCTTTTTATGGATTTATAATATTGAAAATCATTTTTTTATGTTGCCCATATCCATCATTTGGTAGCCTTCAGTGCTGAAAATGGCTGCATTGATGGGTTCTTTTGAAATGTTTTTGATTCTGATGATAGCAGTTTCAGATTTCTTTTTGTTGGTTACTTCCATTTCTATAGGAAAGCCGTTCATTTCTTTCATGGCAGGAAGATTTGCATTTTGCGACTGCGGACCGTTATTCCCGGAGGCGATAATTTTATAGAGGTCCCCATATTGAAGTCCCAGATCTTTAGTGATCCACATGGTGGATTTACTTTCTTCCGTTTCGGCAATTACCTTTTCGCATTGGTAACCATCTATCGTTTTGGTTTCTCCGGTACGGGTGATTTTCGGAACTGTACCAACAGCATTCATTTTTTCAACCTGATCAACATAGTTGATAATCATAGCCATTTTCTGACCTTCATTGTTCATGAGCATGTATTGCTTTTTCGCCGACTGATCAATGAGAATCGACATGTTGCCTTTATAGCCCGTAATCTGTGGCTGAATGAGCATCTTGGTTTTGTTGGTATACACTTTCATGGTCATGGCTTCTTTATCTGATGCCTTCGACATTTGCATATTGAAACTGAGATCTTGTCCTTGGACCAGAGTGGTCACTGATATGAATAACAGAAGGAGGGTGTTGCGCAGGGATTTCATTTTTTTTGTATTTTGACCTCACTAAATTACAAATTAAATGATTGATTCCGAAAGCAGGTATTTTTTTTTCTTCACATTCGATTTCAGCAAAGAAACAGATGGCTAAGCGGATTTGTATATGGGCGGTGCTTTTGCTGCTAGGTCATTTGCAGGCATTTAGTCAACCCTGGTTTGATCCGGGAGGTGTTACTTTCTGGCATCAGCCTGGAAAAGGGAAGACGCCTGATGAATGGATGCGTTCGGCTTTTTTATCGGTTCCGGTAACGGTGTCCAAACAATTTAAAGTGGTTGTTTCACCCTTTTATGAAAACCGTAGGCTGGTGTATGAGGGTTTCGCTCCCAGATCATTTCAAAGTGGCGCACTGCCTTTTACGCTATTGTATACCTCTCGCGACACATCGGCTATGTTCACCCTCACTTCCATCAGCCGGCTCAATGGCCTCTCGCTTGAGCCATTTGAAGATGTTTACCAGCAGGGGTTTGCAGCCATGGTAAATTTCAGAGTAAATAAGCATCTCAGGCTGAAAGGCGGACTGTACTATAATCACGAATTTTTCAGCGATTATTTTGTGCCATTGGCTGGAATTGAATGGAGAATTAATCCAAGGATGCAGCTTTACGGAACCATCCCCAATTCCATGAAGTGGGAAATCAGAATTGGTGAAAAACTATATGGCGGTCTTGCTTACAAGAGTATTACCAACTCTTACCGATTGTATAACGGTACTGCATATATGAAAATAATGGACAATCACGCAGCTGTTTATTTTGAATATTACCTTACGGGGAAGGTGGTTATCGCCGCAGAAGCCGGACACACTTTCATGCGCAGTATCCGTTACCGGAACACTTCGGTTTTGCCGGAATCGTTGAAAAATCAACCGGTGTTAAAGTTGGGATGTAATTATCGCATCAGGTTCGACTGACCTTCAGTCAAAGCTGATATCTTTAATGTTGAGCTGCAGATTGGTTCTGCCATTAAAGGTATTTTCCTCTATATGATAACATACCTGAAAAGCCTCGTTGCCCGATACCCGGTCGAAGTGACTGCCCAATTGAAAGGCTATGCTGTCGACAACTTTCCGGGATTGATCCCTTTGAATGAGAGATAATTTCAAATGGTTATTTCCTACCACCCTTACATCACCTCTGTCATAAACTTCTTCCGACATAAAAACAGGCGACATGTTACCCGGACCAAAGGGAGCAAATTGTTTGAGAACGTTAAAGAAAGATGCGTTAATGTCGCCCAGCGAAATCACATCATCAATTTCAATTTCACGAATCAACATGCGGTCCTCGATGGTGGAAGATACGATCTCTTCGAAGCGATCTTTAAATGCTTCAATATTCTCTTCTTTCATGGTAAGACCCGCGGCATACATATGTCCACCGAACTGATCGAGCAAATCGCTGCACGACTCGATGGCATTATAAATATCGAAATCTTTCACCGAACGGGCCGAGCCTGCTGCCACTCCGTTCGATTTGGTTAAAATAATTGTTGGGCGGTAAAATTCATCTGTGAGTTTAGAAGCCACAATACCGATTACACCTTTGTGCCACTTGGGATTGTACAATACCGTTGATTTCCTGTTTTTGAATTCCTCATCCTGTTCGATCAGCAGCATAGCCTCACGTGTGATGGTTTCATTAAGATTTTTACGGGTGGTATTTTTCTTGTTGATTTCCTCACCATGAGACATGGCCTCATCCTGGGATTCAGAAATGAGCAGTTCAACGGCTTGCTTTCCGCTTTCAATTCTGCCGGCAGCATTAATGCGAGGAGCAATGGTGAACACCACATCATTCACAGTCAACTCACGGTTGTTGCCACTCAGATCGAGAATGGCTTTAATACCCGGACGTGGTTTGCTGTTCAGACGTTTTAGTCCGAAATAGGTGAGTATGCGGTTTTCACCCACAATAGGAACGATATCAGCGGCAATGCTGATGGCAACCAGATCGAGATATTCGATCAGTTCTGAAGTATCAATTTTATGTTGTAGCGAATACGCCTGAATCAATTTGAACCCGACACCACAACCTGAGAGTTCATCAAATGGATAGTTGCAGTCGGGTCGCTTTGGATCAAGTACCGCAACCGCCTCCGGAAGTTCCAGTCCGGGCCGGTGATGATCGCAAATGATGAAATCGATTTTTTTCGATTTGGCATATTCAATTTTATCAATTGACTTAATACCACAATCGAGGGCTATGATGAGCGTGATGCCCTCTTTCTCTGCCCAATCAATACCCTTGTTAGAAATTCCATAACCTTCTTTATAACGGTCGGGTATATAGAAGTCGACAAGCGGGTATCTTTTTTTCAAGAAAGTATATACAAGTGCAACGGCAGTGGTGCCATCAACATCGTAATCACCGTAAATCAGAATTTTTTCTTTTTGACCAATGGCGGAATCAATTCTTGCAATAGCCTTGTCCATATCTTTCATCAGGAAAGGATCGTGCAGCATTGTGAGCTCGGGTCTGAAAAATTCTTTTGCCTTGTCAAAAGTGGCATGCCCGCGCTGGACCAGCAAATTGGCCAAAATAGGATGAATGTTGAGTTGCTTTGAAAGCGCCTCCACCTGATCCTTACTTCCCCGGGGCTTAATTACCCATTTTTTTTTCATGAATTGGTCCTCAAATTTTTTTGGGGTGGCTTTTTACAAAAATACTCACCAAAGAGTGGTTACCCCTGAATTGACTTAAAAGTTTTCGACATCACACGTGTTGAATAATATTCATGAACTGTTTGTTTAGAAAAACAACAATAAAGCTGAATTTGAATGACTTACGTCCGGTTAATTGGTGTCAGACGATAGACATCTAAAAAGACAGGTCATTAAACTTATTGAATGTAAATTTAAGGAAATTTGATATCAGAGTTATGGCATGCTACCATAAATATTTACATGTATTTGGAAAACAATTATTTATGATGTTAATTTGTGTCTTTAAGCAACTATGATAAGAATTAGAAAGGTAGCACCCGACGATTATGAAATGCTCGCTTCGTTGGGCCGGAAGGCATTTTATGAGGCATTTTCAGAATTCCAGGATCCCGATGATATGCAGGCTTATCTCGACCTGGCTTTTCATCCCGACACCATTAAATCGCATATCGAAGATAAAAGCATCTTGTTTTTTGTTGCAGAATGGGCAGGCGAGCCAGTTGGATATGTCAAGTTGCACCTAAATTATGCTCCCCCCGAATTGAAGGATCAAAAGTGTATGCAGCTGGAGCGCATTTATGCATTGAAGGACTTTATTGGAAAGAAAATAGGTAAGGCCCTTATGGAGAAGTGCATTTCGGAAGCCCGGGCAGCACATGCCGGCTATTTATGGTTGGGTGTTTGGCAGGAAAACCACAGAGCAATCAAGTTTTATAAGGATTGGGGATTTGAAATTATTGGTTACAAGCAATTTGTGATTGGGAAGGAAGTCAATGACGACTATGTTATGGCATTGAAAATCATATAGATGGATAGTGATTGCAATATTTTACCGAAACTAAAATTCAGCACCTGCGTTAAGGTTTTTGCATGAAGAAACAATTTCTGGAAGCCTGTCAGCGCCTTGGTTTTGAAATCAGAAGGAAATCCCCTCCTTTTGATACCGAAGTTTATAGAAACTATTTTAGTCAGGACAGCATTTCCGGAAAACGATTTTATAATGTTGGGCCAGGAGAGTTTTATCATCCCTGCTGGACCAATATTGATTATACTGATGCGTTCGTAAAAAAACACGGAAAGAACACACCAGGTTTTATCAATTACGATTTATTTTCACATGCGCCATTGCCGTTAGAGTCGGATGTCGCCGAAATCATCTATACCAGTCATACTATCGAGCATATTGATGATAAGTCGGTTCAAAATTTATTCAATGAGAGTCAACGGGTCCTTCGCAAGGGAGGGGTCATGAGAATTGTAACTCCCGACACCGACAATGCTTATGCTGCCTGGAAAAGAAATGATCGCAGCTATTTTTTTTGGATCAACTGGGAAATGTTTAATAAGGATTTTGAACAGCAGTGTATAAATACTCCTTTGAAAGATGCCTCACTGGCTCAGATTTTTCTTGAGGATTTTGCCGCTGCAGCTTCACAAATAGCTCTTGTTGGTGCTGAAAAAAGAATTTCAGATGATGAATTGGAGCGATTGTTCAAAGAGCGTTCCTATGAGGATGCACTCAATTTTTGTACTTCATTATGTACCGTTGAACGTCAACGCCGGTTTCCGGGAAGTCACATGAATTGGTTTAATGAAAGTAAATTAACCAGAATGCTCAAAGAAGCGGGTTTTTCAAAAGTGTATAAGTCGGCATATATGCAGTCACACGTACCTGTTTTGCGAAATGTCAATTTTTTTGATAAGACTCTTCCTCAGGTTTCCATTTACATGGAAGCCGTGAAGGATTAATACACAGGATTTTTTGATTGAACTTTTTTCCTCTTACAAGTGTCCAGTTCTCAGTGAAAAGTGACAAGTTTCCAGTGACAAGTGTATAGTGACAAGTGTCCAGTTCTCAGTGACAAGTGTATAGTGACAAGTTTTCAGTGACAAGTGTCTAGTGAATAGTATCCCAACTTTCAACTTTCAACTTTCAACTTTCAACTGAAAATATTATATTTCTTTCAGCACTTCAAGGAGGTACTTCCAGAACTTCTGAACTGAACTGATTTGTACTTTTTCATCGGGTGAATGTGCGCCAAAAATATTTGGGCCAAACGAAATCATTTGCATTCCCGGATAATTGGTACCTAGAATTCCACACTCAAGACCGGCATGTATGGCATCGACATTGGCGGGTTCATTGAACATTTTCTGGTACAGGTCGCTCATCATTTTTATTACCGGAGCCGATGGATTTGGCACCCAACCCGGATAGGCACCACTGAAAGTAACACTACCTCCACAAAGCTCAAATGCAGAACGAATTGCATCGGCAAGATCATATTTTTCGGAATCGACAGAACTTCTTGTTAAACATTGAACGGTAAATTTACCATCACCGGCCAATACTCTGGCAACGTTGTTGGAGGTTTGCACCAGTCCTGCAATAGCGGGACTCATTCGGTAAATACCATTGGGGCACGCATAAATTGCTTTGAGAAAATTTCTCTGAAAAGATGGTTCCATGACCACTGATGGGAGCGCTGCAGAGCTGATTTCAACAGCTAAATTAGGATCTGTTAACTGGTTCTCGGTTTTATAAATCATACCAAGTTCAGCAACATGATTTTTAATCTGATCTGTTTTGGCTGCATCGCAAACTATAATTGAAGTTGATTCCCGTGGAATGGCATTTCGCAAACTTCCACCATCAATAGCTGCAATTTTCACATCAAATTTTTCAGTCAGCTGAAGCAAAAGTCTGTTCATTAATTTATTTGCATTCGCACGACCTTTCTGAATG
>ERZ650309.947-NODE-947-length-13869-cov-4.741494_pt1 | contig 13869 bp, 5 predicted proteins | sample MGYA00376245_ERZ650309 | MGnify/ENA primary metagenome ERZ650309 (study PRJEB26733, sample SAMN07839294) | wastewater metagenome | biome: urban; feature: wastewater treatment plant; material: waste water | place: USA: North Carolina | collected 2016-04-26 ...
GCTCTTCCGATCTCCATCGGTTCCCATCGGAGCGGCCCAGCGGTTTTCTCCATTGCTCATTGCACGCGTCCACCCGTTGATAACGCTTTCGGGATCGCAGGCGGGTTCCTGTGCGGACGCACTGATTTTGGCGGTGCGAGCCCGATCGAGCGGGTCTTCGTTCTTCACCCCTTTGATGGTTTGATCGTCGCGCAACAAGGTCTGTTGCAATTCTTTCAGCCTGGCTTTGTTTTCGTATAAACCGCGCGGCAGCAGGTGATGTTTGATGCAGGCGGCCGCCGCGGTGCCAATGGCTTGCCCTTCGACCGAACAGGTGCCCATCACGCGCGTGGACGAAAACGCCGTGTGCGTCGCGCTGATGTTGCGTCCGGCCATAAACAAATTGCGGATGTTTTTGCTGTACAGGCTGCGCAGCGGGATGTTGTAGACCTCTTTCAGTTTGATCGAAACGAACGGCGGCAGTTCGGGGTCTTCAAATCCGGTCGGCGGATGTTCATCCAGATTCCAGCCGCCGATGCACACGGCGTCTTCAAATTCGCCGTTCAAGCCCATCAAATCCATTTGCGTCAGAATATGGTCGCCGATCAGGCGACGCGCTTCACGCTTGCCGGGTAACATGCCAATCCAGTCGAGCGCCCAGTTGGCCGAGGAAGGAAACTTGCCGGAGTTTTTGATGTAATCCCATACGCCCATCACGATGCCGAGCAATTCAAAGCGGATGCGTTCGTTGTCGCGGATGGTGTTGAGATGTCCGCCCCATTCGATCCACCAGTATCCGTACTCCCAAGATTTGATGCCGCGCGATTTCAGATTCTTTGCGGTGATTTTGCGCGCCCACTTCGGCGGCGTGAAGGGCATCGGTTTTCCATAATCGCGCGAGGTGAACAGGATACTGGACCCTTGCGTTTGCGCGTCGGCGGTTTCCGGCGCGAGCGATTCGCCGTGCTGAGCGCGGGATTCGTGACCAGTGCGGTATTCTGCGCCTGCTTCCACACCCAGGCGGCTGTCGCCCGTGCAATCGGCGAATAGCTTGGCCGTGATGCGGTAAAGGTGTTCGGTACGGTCGCACCGCGCCAACACGCGCTGAATCACGCTGTCTTTGACTTCGGCGGAATAGAGCGTGGTTTCCAGCAGCAAGGTGATGTTCGGTTCGCTGACGACTTTGTCATAGAGCAACAAATCCCACAGTTCCCAGCAGCGTTGCGGATTGTTGGCCGCGTCATCCAGCCGGAGTTCTTCCAGCAAACCGCTTTCGCGCCAACCGGGGCGTCCCCAACTGATGCCTGCGCCGCACACATGCATTTTGACTTCGCTGGACGCGTTGCCGCCCAACCGCGAACGATCCTGCACCAGCACAACCTTGGCGCCGTGCCGCGCGGCGCTGATGGCGGCATTGATGCCCGCCATGCCTCCGCCCGCAACCAGCACATCGCATTGCAGGTCTACCAATTTCATATTGCGCTCGACCGGCGCAGCAGACAGATTGCCTGTCGGCGCAATGCGTTCGAGTTCGCGGCGAATGTCGTCCGCCGTGCGTTTGTTCTGTTCCTGCGCCAATCCATCAACGTTGATGAACAGGGAATAGCCGGTCATTCCGGCAGAAGTCGTCAAAAAGTCTCGTCGTTTCATGTGGTTCTCTCAGAGTGAACGGCTTTCGATTGTTCCCGCAGAACAACCGGGTTTCCTAGATCGAATTTCAACTTGGTGTACGGTTCAACACAAAGGGTCAAAGGGTCAAAAGGTCAAAGCCGTATCCACTGATTGCAAAGCCCTTTGAACCTTTGTTTCTTTGATCCTTTGTGTTGAATCATTGAATTCCCGTACAGACGATTGAAAGTTGATCTAAATCACAGTAGACATTTGGCGCGGAGTATCGTTGGATGTGCAGCGAATTGGCAATCAAATCTCCGGGCATTTCAGCTCAACACAAAAGAAAATCATGAACAAACTTTCACTGCTATGTTTCTTGTTGCTTGTAACCGTCAGCGGATGGGCGCAAACGTCGGGCGAAAAGCCGCCGGTTCCCATTCAAATTGGCGGAGCCTTTCCGCAAATTGCCGTCGTCGCCGGTCCCGACAACCGCAGCGAAGCGGGCATCGGCGCGTTATTGCCGTGGGCGGACCGGCTGTGGTTTGTCGCGTATGTCGCTCACATTAAGGGTGAAGGCACCGGCTTGTATTGGCTGGATGAAACGATGCAGATGCACAAACATCCGGCCAGTGTCGTCGGCACGTTCACCAATCGGTACATTCACAATCCGTCGGATCAAGCGTTTCTGGGACCGCACGTGATTGACGCCAAAGGCAACGTTCGCACCATCGAGGCGTTGAAAGGTTACCGCCTGACTTCGACAATGACGCACCTGACCGACCCGCAACACAAAGTGTATATGCTGGCGATGGAAGGCGAATTTTTTGAAGTGGATGTCAAAACGCTTGCCGTCAAACAGCTTTTCAATTTGGTTAAAGAACTCGACATCAAAGGCCGCGTGCATTTCAAAAGCGCGTTTTCCGCCAATGGTCGTGTGGTGGTCGCCAACAATTCCTATTACGAAGCGGATTACCTGGGCAAAGATGCTGCCGGACGGCTGGCCGAATGGGACGGCAAGACGTGGACCATTCTGGAACGGAAGCCGTTTGTCGAAGTCGCAGGCAAACACTGGTCGGCGGAAACCTATGGCGATCCGATTTTTGCCACGGGATGGGATCAGGCGTCGGCGATTTTGAAAGTTTTCGCGAAAGGGAAGTGGCTGACCTATCGCTTGCCAAAAGGCGCGCAAACCTTCGACCACGCCTGGAACACGGAATGGATGCGCATTCGCGACGCGCAAACCGAACGCTTTCTGATGGATTTGCACGGCCTGTTTTATGAATTGCCGGTGCAAATTTACGACGGCCACATTTTGCCGATTCGTCCGATCAGCACTCATCTGCGCATTGTGCCGGATTTCTGTTACTGGCGCGGATTGTTCGTCATGGGCGGCGATCAGACGGATCGCTCGTTCGGTCAGCCGCAAACCGGATTGTGGTTCGGACAGGTGGACGATCTGTGGAAGATGGGCAAACCCGCCGGATGGGGCAGCGTTTGGTACAAACAAGATGTGGTTGCCAACACGTCTTCCGATCCATTTTTGATGACCGGCTTTGATCGCAAGGTCGTGCACCTGAGCCATACGGCCAATGTTCCAGTCACCTTTACCGTGGAAGTGGATTTCATCGGCGATGGAAGCTGGGCGACATACGACACGATCACGGTTCCCGCGAAAGGGTACAAGCACCACGAATTTCCCGCTGGATTCAGCGCCCATTGGGTTCGCGTGCGGGCGAACAGAGCCTGCAACGCGACGGCCACATTTATTTACCACTAACTCATAACTACCTTTTCCACTCAATTCTTTGACAAGAATCGAATGGAAAGGTAGCATCAGAGCATCTGATATATGAGATGCTTAGATCAAAGTGGTCGAAGTACCGTCAATCATCAAAAGAACATTTATGGCGACATTGAATGAAGTCATTATCAATCGCGCGACATTGAGCGATCAGGTTTATGAATATCTCCGCAGCGAGATTCTGACGGGGCGATTTTTGCCCGGCGAACGGCTGGATTTAGGCGAGTTGGTTGAGCGTCTGAAAGTGTCGAAGATGCCGGTCAAGGAAGCCATTGCCCGGTTATCCACAGAAGGATTGTTGGACGTGCAGGCGCAGCGCGGCACGTTTGTCAGCCGGGTCGAACCGCGCGAACTGGAAGAAACCTTTGCCGTGCGTTGCGCGCTGGAAGTGCTGGCGGGCGAATTGGCCGTGGCGCGCATCACGAAATCCGAACTGGAAAAGCTGAACCAATTGATCACGGAAATGGAACAGTCCACCAGCCAAACTGATGTTGGACGCCACTTGGAATTGAATTTCCAGTTTCACGGATTGCTGGTGGAGCTGTCGGACAATCGCAAGTTGATCGAAATGTACCACCGGTTGCGAACGCCTATTCAGATCGCCGGAATTCATTACCGATCTGAAACCTGGGTGGAACGCGTGGCGAAAGAACAAAAAGAGCATCGCGCGATTCTGCGCGCGTTGGAACAGAAAGATGCGGAGGCGGTGTCGCGCGCCATCCGCGAACATATCAAACGCGGCGGCGCTTCTTTGCTGGAAGATGTAGAACGCTCTGTCGGGCAGGAATAAAACTAAAACAATTCAACGCGCAGGTTGCGAGTTCAGCGGGTAGACGACTTTGGAGAGTTGCGATCCGGATGAGACCGTTGCGCTGCGTTGTTTCCACTGGAGGCTCAAGATGCAAGATCTGCTTACTCATCGGTCACTGGCTTCACTAAAAACTGTGGCCGTGACTGTCTCAATTCTCGCGTTGTTGGCGCTGAATGCTTTTGCGCAACGTGGACGCGGAACGGTTCTCGGCACCGTGACTGATTCCACAGGCGCAGTCATTCCCGCCGCCACTGTCACGATTACCAATACGGCAACCAATGCGGCAACCACTGCAATCACCAACGACGACGGCAATTTCGTCGCGCCCAACTTGAACGTCGGCGCCTATACGGTTGCGGCGACGAAAGCGGGCTTCAAGAAGGCGCTTCGCAGCGGCATCACGCTGGAAGTAGACCAACGCGCCGAAATCAATTTAGTGCTGGAAACAGGCGCAGTCACCGAAACGGTCGAAGTCACCAGTCAGGCTTCGCTGGTGGACACAACGACCGCGACGTTCGGCAAGGTGATTGAAAATCGCCGCGTGGAAGAATTGCCGGTCAACGGGCGCAATGCGCTCAGCCTGGTTTTGCTTGCGCCCGCCGTGCAGTCCGGCATTGGGCCGACGGCATCGGGCTTTGCGGATCGCGGAACGCAGATTTCGTTCATTCGCATCAACGGCAGTCCGTTTGCGTCCAACAACCTGGTCGTTGACGGGCTAAGCAGCGTCAACGCATACGTGCCGGACGTGAACATCAATCCGAACGTGGATTCGGTGCAGGAATTCAAAGTTCAGACCAACACGATGTCGGCGGAATATGGCTTCACGCTGGGCGGCGTGGTCAATCTGGTAACCAAAGCCGGAACGAATGCTTATCACGGGACGCTGTACGAGTTTTTCCGCAACAACGTGCTCGACGCCAATTCCTGGGCGAACAATCGCGCTGCGCGTCCAATTCAACCGCTGCGGTATAACCAATACGGCGGTTCGATTGGCGGACCGATTCGATTGCCGAAGAAAGTGTTTGGGCCGCTGGGGTACGACGGACGCGACCGCAGCTTTTTCTTTTACAACTACGAAGGTTATCAGTTCGTGACAAACGCTTCCGGCTTTTACACGATGCCGACCGAAGCGTTTCGCAATGGCGATTTTTCCAAACTGGCAGACGCCACCGGCAAACCGATCCTGATTTATGACCCGGCGACGACGCGCGCGAATCCAAGCGGCAACGGGTTTTTGCGTGACCCGTTCCCGGGCAACATCATTCCCGCCAATCGCATTGACATCGTTTCAAAAAACATTCTGAAGTTTTATCCGCTGCCCAATCGCACGCCGGATAACGCGTTTACCAATCTGAACAATTATTTCGGCGCGGTCAGCAACAAACGCACCTTGAGCAATCACACGTCGCGCGTTGACCATCGCTTTTCCGAAAAGAATAACTTCACGGCGCGGTATTCGTACTACAAACAATACACCGATCAAGGGACATCGAATCTTTATCCCGACCCGGTCGTCCGCCAGCGCTTCGATCCTTTCCGTGGACACAACGTTGTGTTGTCGGACATTCACAACTTCACGCCGAACCTGATTCACGAATTTCGCATCGGCGTGGCGCGGCAAATTTTCGATTTCAAAGTCGCCAGCGCAGGCGATGGCTGGCCGCAACAACTCGGCTTGCCGGCGATTGTTCCGCCCGACACGTTCCCCGCAGTCAGCAATGGTTTGCCCGGATTCCAAACCGGAACCGTTGGCAAACGCGGCAGCTCGGTTTGGCAGTTGTTTGATTCACTGACCTGGTTGCGCGGCAATCACACGTTAAAATTCGGCACGGAACTCCGTCTGACCCAGGCGAACAATCTGCAAAAGAGTTCGCCGTCAGGGTCATTCAACTTTCCCACGACGCTCACGGATAATGCCGCGCCCATCGCAGGCAACCGCATCAACACCGGCAACAGCTTTGCCACGTTTTTGCTCGGCACGGTTGGCAGCGCTTCGGTGACGACGCACCTGGGTGAATCCGAAGTCGGCAAGGCTTACGGCTTTTATGGCAACGACGAATGGAAGATTCGCCGGAATCTGAGCTTGAGTTTGGGGTTGCGTTACGATTACCAGCAACAGCCGTACGAGCGGCGCTGCGGCACGTCCATGTTCAATCCGTTTGTCACGAATTCGGCGAACGGGCTGAAAGGCGCAACGCAATACGCTTGCGTGGATTACGGACGCACCTTTTCCGAAACTGACAAAAACGATTTTGCGCCTCGCGTAGGTTTTTCGTGGGACGTGCGTGGCAACCAGAAAACCGTCGTGCGCGGCGGGTACGGCATCTTTTATAACCGAGCGATGCTGCGTACGCTGGACGATTTCATTCTGACTTCGCAAACCGTGGCGATTGATACCAACACGGCGCTGGCAGAACCACTGCTGACTTCACTGAAATTCCCAGCCGTGCTGGGCAGCGACGATCCGCGCGTCAAACAGTTGGGCATTCGCGAAGCCGGATTTATTCGCCGGCTGAGCAACGATTTCCGCATCCCGGAAAGTTATCAAGCCTCACTCGGTTTCGAGCACGAACTGGCGCGCGGCTTCAAGGTCGAAGTCAATTACGTTTTCAATCGCGGTTTGCATCTGTGGCGAGAAATCAACGCCAATGCCCCGCGATTGCCCGCCGGTGTTTCTGATTTCGCTGCTTTCCTCACATCGCGCGATTTCGACAACCGGCGGGATTCCAGCGGCAACCGGCCCATCACCGCAACCGGCAATTCTGACTTCGTTCGTTTCAATCGCAGCACCACGCCTACGCAAACCATCAAAGAAGGCGACAAAACCATTGTTGTGTTTGGGTTGAACAATCCTTCGACCAGCAATGCGACTTCCGGGATTCGCTCTGCACTGGCAGTTCTGCGCCCGTTCCGACCTGATCCGAACTTGACCCAAATCGAAGAGCTGCAAGCTCGTGGCAACAGCAACTATCACGGAATCAGTTTTGAAGCGACGCGCCGATTGACCGAGCGCGGCTTCATCCGCATCAGCTACACCTTGAGCCGATTGATGGACGATGGCGTAGTAAATACCTCTTCGCCGCTGGTCGCCGGAGACTTTCGCCGCGAATACGGTTTGAGCCTGCTTGATGCGCGGCATCGCATTGCCTTCAGTGGTTATTACCAAACGCCCAAAGCCATCGGAGGCGTGACGCTGGCCGGAACCCTGAATTTCGCGTCGGCGCGCCCGTTCAACATCGGAGCGAACGGCAACGATCGAAACCTGGATGACGTGAATAATGACCGTCCGAATTTCAGCGGTGATTTGGATTCCATTCAGTGGCGCAAACTGGAATCGCCGCTCAATCAGTCGCTGGCAGAAGCCTTTTCCCTGCCGACAATCGGCACTGTAGGAAATTTGCCCCGCAACGCTGGTCTAGGCCCGGCTTCATACACACTGAATCTTCGACTGTCCCGCCGCTTTCAACTCGCGGAAAACCGCAAGCTGGAATTTCAGGTCGAAGCCTTCAACCCGCTGAATTCGACGGTGTTCAGCTTTGGCGCAGAGTTCGTGGACTTCACGCCGTCCAGCCTGGCCGACTTTTTGGTTCCACAACGAACCGTAAAACCACGCACCATGCGGATTGGCCTAAAATTGGAGTTTTAACCCTGCAAAATCTTTCCACCGTTGAAGACGAGTGCTAAGATCGCTGCCGCCATATTGCCATTAACACAAATCAGCTTTCGGCAACCTGCCGCCAGCTTCAACTCAAGGAGACCATTGTGGACAATTACTCTCAGTCGCAGTTCTTCAGACCGACACGCACCATTGCTCTGTGGACAATGATTCTGCTGGGTCTGAGCCTGATCCTGGACATCATTAACATCAGCATCAATTTGACCGAATTGGTGCTGGCTTCAAAATATCCGGACACGATCGCGGCGTCGCTTTCAAACGAAAGCGACAGTTTCACGGATATGCCCGGCGGCGTGTTACAAGCGACAGTCGTGTTCCTCGAATTAGGGATGGGAGTATTTTTCGTCCTCGTCAGTATCGGCACAATTGTTGTTTTCCTGATCTGGATGCACCGGTCGTACAAGAACTTGAAGCCGCTGGGCAGCAGAAGTATGGAATATTCGCCTGCCTGGGCCGTCGGAAGCTGGTTCGTTCCCTTTGTTAATCTTGTACGGCCTTACGGAATAATCAAAGAAATCTGGTTCAAAAGCGACCCGGATACTGTCGAAATGGAAGACTCTCCGCTCAGCTACACGCTTGAAATCTCACAGATCGCTGCGCCTATGTTCGGGCTGTGGTGGGCATTTTGGATCCTCAGCAATATCTTCACGAACATCTCTACTCGGCTGACATTTGGCGCTGAAACGCTGGATCAACACGTGACATCTTTCTGGCTGGCCATCGTTGCGTCTGTGCTGAGCATCGTCGCGGCGGCCTTGGCAATCACGGTAGTTCGCGCCATCACAGCGCGACAAGGGGAACGGTACAAAAGAATCGCCGCTCTTACCCAGATTCCAAATTACGAATCCGGCATGCCGCCAACCTACGCGCCGCCAAGCTTTTCCTGAGCTTCCGGCAAAATCTGACGGCGGTAAAAACAAAACGAGTCAGGCGTTATAAAACAACGCCTGACTCGTTGAAGACAAAAGTGAGCAGGACTCCCCAGAACCACTCACCTTGCTCAGAACGGCGCCGGAATCCCCATACCAGCATCCGTTCCCGATGCTCTCTCCAATTGCCGAATGGCTTTCGCCATCAGACAAATAGAAATTACCCGGATTCGTGGTGAATGGATATAAGTAAATCTACGTGTTTTGGGGTCACTGCCTGAATTTATGCTTCACCGTAAAAGTTTCGGCAACTTACCGACCGGAAGGTTATGGGCTTGCTGAAATTATTGGCTTGGCTATAATGCGCCCGCGCTGTTCCTCATTTGCTGACTGAGTTCAGCACTCTTAAAAAGCAAGAAATTGAATCAGAATAAAGACTGACGTAAGACAGACTGTTGAAGCAGGAGAGATTTTCTTTCCGAGGCTAGCTAAAAATTCTGAGAGTCATCACGCTCAAAACCGTGGTTAAGCGGCATTCTCCAACTAACGCGCTCTCATAATGTAGTGTCTCTCTGCTCTAAAGTCTCAGAAACAAATCCGCAACTTTCTAAGCATTTGGACCACCTTTCGGTGCAGAAATGGATTGCTCAATCACTTCTGCTTGAGGGGGGAACTAACAATTTTCCAAGGAGAAAACTTATGCGACGTTCTGCCAGCTACGCATTATCAATCTGGCTCTTGTTTTCAGCATTTGCAGTATGTGCAATGGGACAAGCGCCGGTCGGGACGGTCTCCGGAACGATTACCGACCAATCCGGCGCTATTATTCGCAATGCCGCCGTCAACATTCGCAATAAGGCCACCGGCATCGAGCGACAGATCAAGTCCGATGAAGATGGTAACTTTTCAGCGTCTGCTCTGCCTGCCGGTCAATACGAAATCAAAGCCACTGCCGATGGTTTTCGCACCATTTTGCAAGAAGTCACTGTCGCCACCGGCGCCATTGCCAAAGTTGAACTGAAAATGGAAGTCGGTCAAAAGACCGAAATCGTTACGGTTGAAGCCGGTGGTGCGACTCAACTCAATTATGAGAGCCACTCGATTGACGGTGTCATCACGCGTCAGAAGATTCAGGAACTGCCGCTCAATGGCCGCAGCTTCCTCCAACTCGCTTTTTTGGAGCCGGGCGTTTCCGCCAGCCCTGGCACGACTGCTCAATACAATTCGCTCTTTTCCGTCTCAATCCTGGGCGGCGATTCAGCCAGAACAGCAATCACAGTGGATGGCGGCAACGTCCGCAACCCAATCGAAGGCAACACCGGAATGAACTTTTCGCAAGAAGTCGTTCAGGAGTTCCAACTTTCGTCCACCAACTTCGATCTTTCCACCGGAATCACCAGTGTCGGCGCGGTGAATATCGTCACCCGCACGGGTGGCAACCAGTTTCACGGTTCGGGGTATTTCTTCTTCCGTGACCACAACATGGCCGCGTACCCTGGCTTGAAGCGCATTTGTCAGGAGCCGAGCGCTCCGGCACTGTGCAACAACTCTGCTGAACGCAAAGCCATTGAAGATCCGTTCTTTGCGCGCCGCAATCCCGGATTCTGGGTTGGCGGCCCGATTATCAAAGATCGTTTGTTCTTCTTTTCGAACTACGAATACACAAACCAAACTTCGGTCGTCACTTATCAACCCAACTATGCTGGGGCCAATTCGCTGGCCGGCAACTTTGCTAGCCCATACAAAGGCCACCTGTTCAGCACCCGCGTGGACTGGAAAGTGACCGACAAACACAATGCATTCCTGCGTTATTCGCACGATCAAAACCAGGGCTTTGGCCCGAACGGCGGCGCGGTGTTGCCGTCAAACTGGTTGCGGAACAAAAACTTCTCTGACCAGGGAGTTCTTGGCATTACTTCAACCTTAACGCCCACCATCGTCAACGACTTCCGCTTCAATTACACCTATTGGCAGAACCGCAACCTGTTCCCGGACAGTTCGGTTTGCCCGGATTGCATTGGCTTGAATTTCCCGCAGCTTCAAATTAACGGCACGAACGTCACGGTTGGAAACACGTCCAACGCGACTCAGGGCCGTGACCTGCGACGCTTCACGTTCCTGGATACGCTGACCTGGCAAAAAGGCGCGCACCGTATGCGTTTCGGCACCGAAATCGAGTACGCGCCGGGCACGGGTTTCTGGGGTTACTGCGACCCGGCTTGCACCGTTGGTTTCTCGCCTGATTTCATCAATCAAACGATTAAACCGTTGCTGCCTGCCGCACAATTTGCCGCACTCTTCCCAACCCTGCCTTCCACCATCAAGAGCGGTCAGGATTTGCTGAACTTGCCTTTTGCCGGCGCAGTCGTCGGCGTTGGCGATCCCAGCCAGCCTCCGCCGTACAACGTGGACAAAGCGAAAGTAAATCAACGCATGCGGTTTTACGGCCAGGACACCTGGAAGATGAAGCCGAACTTCACGCTAAATTATGGCTTGGCCTGGAATTTTGAAAGCACCCTGGTCAACCGCGATTTGGATAAGCCGAAGTATTTGGCTCCGCTTTACGGCAACGACCTGAGCGCAACCAAAAACAATTACAACAACTTCTCGCCTGCGCTTGGCTTCGCCTGGAATCTGGGCAAAAACAACAAGACAGTCCTTCGCGGCGGCGCGGGAGTTTATTGGGATACAGAACAGTTGTGGCGGCGGTTGGAAGAGCGCGGTTACATTGGCCCCTTGGGCAATGGCCGTCAGCAAGTTCCGCATACCGCCTTCACGAACATCTTCCCGGGAATCATCAACTTTAACACCCTCCAACCGGTTGCGGTCGGAGCTGCGCTGCCTGCTTCGGGACAATTGACCAACATGACTGTTGGCCAGTTTATGCAGATTTACAACGCGCAGATTGCCGCCGTCACCCAGCGATTGACGCGGTCAACTTTTGACCTCGCCGTTCGCGGTATTCAGGTCGGCAAAACAGGTTCGAACCTGTACCCGCTGGAATACCCTGTGCAGCGTAGTTACCACATGAACATCGGACTCCAGCGCGATCTGGGTCATGATATGGTGATCAATGTTGATTTCGTGCGCCGCGTTTTCGTGAACACCTTACTCGGCGCATTGGATTACAACCGCTACAATCGCTACATCAACGGGGTGCAGTCGCCGGTCATTCCGAAATGCACAACCGCACAGATCAACGACGTAAACGCTCAGTGTTCAAACGGTTCCATCACCTTCTGGACACCGGCGGGACGCCAGGTTTACAACGGATTGCTGGTCAAACTCGACAAGCGGTTCAGCAAACGGTACCTGTTCACAGCTTCGTATGCGTTGACCAATGTCCATGGCTACAACGGCATCGCGAATCTGAACCAATGGAATTCAACCTGGGGGCCGCAAGGCGGTCGTCATTCGTTGAATGTATCCGGCTTGATTGAATTGCCGTGGGGCTTCCAAATCGGCGTCATCTCCTCCATGGGAAGCCGTGGTCCGTTGATGCCTTCCGTCAACAACGTTGACCTGGACGGCGACGGTTCCGGCTCTGAACCGATTCAGGGCGTTGATTACAACTGCTTCAACCGTGGTTGCGGCAAAGAAGATCTGGCAGCGGCTGTGACTGCCTGGAATACGAATTACGCTGGCAAGAAAGATGCGCTGGGACGAACCATTGCGGCCATCGCTCTTCCTTCCAGCTATGACTTCGGCGATTGGTTCAGCTCGCAAGACGTGCGTGTGACCAAGAAGTTTGTCGTAAAAGATCGTCTCACCTTTGCCATCTTTGGCGAAGTGTTCAACGTCTTCAACGTTGCCAACTTGGGCGGGTACAGCTTCAACCTGAGCAACACCGCAAACTTTGGACAACCCACCAGCCGTGCCGGTCAGGTCTTCGGATCCGGCGGCCCGCGCGCGGTGCAACTTGGCGGACGATTCACTTTCTAGTTTCGGCAAAGTGATTCCAAACCCGATCGCCCGGCTGACTGATGAAGTTGGCCGGGCTTTTTCTATCTTCAGCCTCCGCCATAAAACCGTTGCTCAATCCAGAGTGATGGCTATAATGCGCTCATTATTCTTCCTTTGTTGTTGGACTTATTCTCTTTAAACCAACAAACGAATGACAAACTGATTGATCGTTACCACAGGAGAAGGTCTCTTCCTTTTGGCTAGCTGAGTAGTAAACACCTCGGAGAGTTCTAAAAGTCGAGTTCTTCAATTTCGTTTTGTCCCTGAAAGCGAACGTTAAGAGTTTGTCTTGACCCTACCTTTTAGCTCTCCGTATCCATCAGTACAAAGTCTATTCAACAAAGGAGAAACCAACCATGCGACGTCCTGTCAGCAAATCACCAGTTCTATTGTTCATGTTGTCTGCCTTAACTGCGCTTTCATTGGCTCAAGTTCCAACCGGAGGGGTGCGCGGACAGATTAAAGATCAAGCAGACGCCATTGTTACAGGCGCCCGCGTAACCATCATCAACAAAGCCACCGGAGCCGAGCGTCATTTCACCACCAAAGCTGATGGCGAATATCAGATAGGGACGCTCCCTCCGGGCGAATACGAAATCAAAGCGGCAGCCAGTGGCTTCAAAACAAGTTTGTCCCCAATCACCATTCAGGTGGGCGAAAACATCACGATTGATTTCAAACTGGAGGTCGGCGCAACCAACGAAACGGTTGTCATTACCAGTGAGACTCCGGCCATCAACAACACGGATTACAAAATTGACGGCGTGGTGAATCGCAAACAGATTGATAGTTTGCCGCTAAACGGGCGCAATTTCCTGCAACTGGCGTTGCTGGAACCGGGCGTCGCCGTTGAATCCGTAGACAATCCGGGAACCAGCCCCAACAACTTTTTCCGCGTTTCCATCGCCGGAGCGTCCCAGGCAATGACGCGCATTTCCGTGGATGGCGCGACAATCAACGACCGAGTCACAGGCGGAACCTCACAAAACTTTTCTCAGGAAACGGTTCAGGAATTCCAGATTTCCACGTTCAATTTTGATCCTTCGACCAGCGTCACCGGAGTCGGTTCGGTCAATGTCGTTTCACGCAGCGGCACCAATGACTTTCACGGCTCGGCATTTTTCTATTTCCGCGACCACAACCTTTCCGCCTATCCGAG
>ERZ650309.948-NODE-948-length-13845-cov-4.341624_pt1 | contig 13845 bp, 17 predicted proteins | sample MGYA00376245_ERZ650309 | MGnify/ENA primary metagenome ERZ650309 (study PRJEB26733, sample SAMN07839294) | wastewater metagenome | biome: urban; feature: wastewater treatment plant; material: waste water | place: USA: North Carolina | collected 2016-04-26 ...
TGGGCGAAATCATCGACAAGAAGGGCTTCGAGTCGGTCACCTACGTGATCGCCACAGGCTCCATTGGTGACGCCAACGCCACCTTCACCGTGTTGCTCGAGGAAGGTGACGCTGCGGCCATGGGCGACGCCACCGCCGTGGCCGATGCCGACCTGCTCGGCACTGAGGCACTCGCCAGCTTCATCTTCAGCGACGACAACAAGTGCTTCAAGCTCGGCTACATCGGCAGCAAGCGCTACACGCGCCTGACGATCACCCCCAGCGGCAACAGCGGCACCCCCAGCGCCGCGCTGCTGTCGGCCGTGGCCATCCTGGGCAACCCGCAGATCGCCCCCACCGCCAACCCGCCCGCCTGATCTACAAGATCCTGCTGCGTGAAAAGCCCTCCCCGCGAGGGCTTTTTGCACAGAAGACCCGTTCATTCAACCCCCTGAAAGCACCCCATGGCCGAACTTATTGCCGCCGGCACCACCGAGGCCGATTCCGCTGATTTCACCCTGGCCGCAGGCGACCAGGCCACGCTGTTCCTGAAAGACGCCGCCGGCCCCAGCGTGGCCGCTGACGCCATCGCGCGGCTGCAGATCAAAAGCGCGGCGGGCGAATACTTCAACGCGGGCCACCTCGACAGCTTCAGCCCCGCCAAAGTCCTCGCCGCCCCCGGCACCTACCGCGTCAAGCGCCTGGCGGCATCGGCGGCGTTTGGTGTGGATAAGGTCTAAGAATGCTGCTGCAAAGCCTGCTGCGCCCGGTGCTGACGCCGATCATGCGCGGCATTTTTGATCCGGCGCAGTCCATCGCCGCCGCCTGGTCCCCCCTGTCCCTCTGGCCCGACGGCATCGACAGCCCCGGCATGTGGATCAGCCCGCGCACGCTGACCTCCGAGTGGCAGGACTACACCGGCACCACGCCAGTGGTCACGCCGGGCACGGTTGCGGACACATCGAATCCGGTGGGGCTGGCGCTGGACATTCGGGCGGGTGCCACGGTGCTGACGGACCCCGGCAACCACATGCTGCAAAGCACCTCAGCGGCACGACCGCTGATGAGTGCGCGGGTGAACTTGCTGACGTACACGGAGGATTTCAGTAGTGCAACGGGGGCTGGAACGCTCTTACATTCAACAACAGAACCCCCACCGACAGGCGTAACCACATCTAAAAAATTCATAAAGACTGGATCTGGGTTTGAAAGTATCTATTGGTATGGTGCCGCTGTCGGAAATGTAGATTTGTCCGTTTTTGCGAAACAATGCGAGTGGAAATATTTAGGACTCTATGACCAAAACCCTGACAAGTTTTGCTACTTTGATCTGGATAACGGAACCGTGGGTGATGTATCTGCGGGTATGGATGCGTCAATCGTTTCAGTCGGTGGGGGATGGTATAGATGCAACGTGAGTTTTATTGAAGGGTCTCCAAGTTCCCCTTCAATTTTTGCAACGGATGTAAATGGTGTCTACGGTCCAACAGGTGATGGAACCTCTGGAATTTACATTGCCGGTGTACAACTCCAGATCGGCGATACCGCCACCCCCTACCAATCCGTCCCCGGCGACGGCAGCACCTACGCCACCGACTTCCCCATCTACCAGAAGTACGATGGCACCGACGACGGCATGGCGACGGCGACCTTCAGTGCTGGCACGCTGACCAGCGCGATGGACTGCATGATCCCGGTGAGGCGGGATTCGGCGGCGGCGTGTGTCGCTGGTCTTTACAACGGCATCGCAGACGCTACCAAGTTCTTCGGAATGGCCGAGAGTGCAAGTGGTTCGGGGTGTGTCGGATCAGGCGCTGGCACTCCAACCGTGTGGGTTGATGGGGTGCAGTTGTCGGGCGGAACGGCAGTCACACGGGGCACGCTGCATACTGCACTGACCGTGGGCGATTGGCACATCCTTGAATTCCGGGGGCTTGATCTGTCAACGTGGACGGCAGCGGGGTTCGGGCTTTATACGAGTTACGTTTTCCCCGGCGCACGCGGCGACATCATGCTCTACCCCTCCACGGACAGCACCGCCGACAAGGACGCGGCGCGGCAGTACCTCGCTGACTACTACGGAGTGACGCTGCCATGATCAAGCACAGGACCATCATCATCCCCGCGTCCGTGCAGCCCAACGCACGCGCCCTGTGCAAGGGACTGGCAGGCATCGCAGGCGACGGCATGTTCGTCACCGGACTGTCCGCCACGGGCAAGGCACCGGCCACGCACTACATCAGCAGCGGCCCGATCAGCGATGGCATGGCCGCACTGCTGCCGTGCAAGAGGGTCAGCAAGGACAAGGACGGCAAAGACCTCACCACCACCGACCCTGGGATGCCTGATGCCGTGCCCGATCTTGCAGCCAAGGCGAAGATCAGCACGACCAAGGCGAAGATCGAAACCCTGTATGCATCGATTGATGTGAGCGACCAGCCACCGTTCGAGGCGATGGCTCGGCTGGGGTTGCAGATGGTGCAGGTGCCGTTGAAATGAAACCCCTGGTCGCCCTGCTGCTTGCCTTCTGCCTCACCGCGCAGGCCGACCCCTCTCAGAGGACGCAGGAGGCGGCGGTAGCGGACGTGGCGACTACGGTGATGGGTCTGTCCCTCGGGGCCGCAGAGGCGAACCCCTTGGGGCTTGCGCTGATCCCGCTCAAGCTGATCGTACTGGACTACGCGGCGGGTCTGCCTGACGGTGAGAAGCAGACGGTGCAGAGCGCGGTCGGCTCCTTCTGGCTCGGTGCGGCGGCGAACAACATCTGCGTGATCTTCTCGCTCCTGTCCGGTGGCACCTTTGCGCCTCTGTGCGCTGCTGCCGGGGTCGCGGTGGCCTTGCAGCGGTGGAACGCTGGCGCTGATGAGCGTGAGTTCTGGGCGCTGTGTGCCAGGGAGCGGGTGCAGAATCCCAAGACGACATGTGAGTTCACAGCATGACGACGCCGGGCGATCCGGCTGAAAGCCAAAAGCAAGGAACTAAAATCAGACGCTATCAGCAGCGCAAGAGGGCACAATGAATCAAGAAACTATTAACATGATCGCAGGCATCGCATTTAGTGTGTTCGGTTGGTTTGCCCGAGTGTTATGGGTCGCGGTGCGTGACCTTGAAAAAGACCTTGCCAAACTACGCGAGGACTTACCTCAAACGTACCTCCCCAAGCATGAGGCGCGTGATCTGATTGGCGACTTGACGAAAGAAATCCGCGACAACTTTAATCGTATTTTCACGCTGCTGGATAACAAGGCGGACAAGTGACATTCGATCAAGTATTCGACAAGTTGATCAACCACGAGGGTGGGTACATCTTCAATCCCCACGACCCCGGTGGGGAAACGAAGTTCGGCATCTCCAAGCGCAGCTACCCGCATCTGGACATTCACTCCCTGACCCTCGCGGATGCCAAGACCATCTACAGGCGGGACTTCTGGGACCGGGCACAGTGCGACAAGCTGCACCCCGACCTCGCGTTCGACCTGTTCGACGGCGCTGTGAACAGCGGCATCGGTCAGGCGATCCGGTGGCTGCAACGGGCAGTCGGTGTCGCTGACGATGGGGTGGTCGGACCCTTGACGCTGGCTTCGATCAACCGGGAGAACGACCCCAGCGCCGTGCAGGCACGGTTCAACGGGCACCGCCTGGACTTCATGACAAGACTGTCCACATGGGACGTTTTCGGGAAGGGGTGGGCGCGGCGGATCGCGTTCAACCTTCAATCTGTAGGTAAGTAACCAAGGACCATCATGCAAAATATCGTCGTCATCCTCCAACTGATCCCCGCCCTCGTTGCCGCTCTCAAGGCCATCGAGGACGCCATCCCCGGCTCCGGCATGGGGGAGCAGAAGCTGTCGGCTGTCCGCGCCATGCTCGAAGTCATCGACGGCAGCATCAGCAAGCTGTGGCCGCAGATCAGCGGCGTGATCGGCGTGCTGGTCAACCTGTTCAACGCCACCGGCGTGTTCAAGAAAGCCTGACCGTGGGACGGCTCCTCGACTTCCTCGACCTGTTCCGCAAGGGCGCGGCTGTCACTGAGCCTGCCCTGTGGAAGAACCGCAGCGCCCTGATCCTGGCGCTGACCGCCCTGATCCTGACCGGGTGCCGCGTTGCTGGAGGGTTTGGCTATGTCCTTCCCATCACGGAGACTGATGCGGCCAGCATTGCTACTGCCATTGCTGTGGTTGTTGGCCTGTTCAGCACCTTTGCCACCAGCGACAAGGTTGGAGTCCTTCCGCCTAAGTTGCCGACCGACAGCTTCCCCACATTGGACCCAGCAGTCCCCGAGCCTGAGAAGCCTCGATCCAGCGAACCCTTCAACGCTGAACGCGGAAGTTGATGGGGGAATGCTGGGAATCCGGTGTAAGTTTTGAAGTAATTTCTTTGATATGTTGTGTTTTCCGTTAGTATGTGTAATATTGCATAACGTACCGGCGCGATCACCGGGTTCCTAACGGAAGTGAAAATGAGCGAAGAGTTGGAACAAGTAGCGGTCGAAACCCCCGCGTCAGAACCGGTTGCTACGGCAGCGCCGGAAACTGAGGTTATTGAAACGCCGGTCGAAACGCCAGTTGAACCACCGCCCAAGACCTTCACTCAGGAGGAACTGGACGCAGCGATTGGCAAGCGCCTTGCGAGAGAGCAGCGCAAGTGGGAACGGGAACATCAGGTTGTGGCTCCGCCACAGGTGAATCTCCCCGCACCCGATCAATTTGAGTCAGTTGAGGCTTACGCCGAAGCACTGGCCGCAAAGAAGATCGAGCAGCGGGAACAGATGCGCCAGCAATCTGAGATTCTTGAGAGCTATCACGAGAAGGAAGAGGATGCTCGTGGACGGTACGATGACTTCGACCAAGTTGCGTACAACCCGAATCTCCGAATCACGACCGCGATGGCTCAGGTGATCCAGGCTTCTGACAATGGTCCCGATGTGGCTTACTACCTCGGGACGAATCCGAAAGAAGCAGATCGCATTTCCAAGTTGCCACCTCTGGTTCAGGCCAAGGAAATCGGGAAGATCGAAGCGAAGATCGCCTCTGATCCCCCGGTGAAGAAGACATCAAGTGCCCCGGCTCCGATTGCGCCGGTCACTGCCCGTTCGGTGGGTACGCCCACCTACGATACAACCGATCCTCGGTCTGTGAAGACCATGAGTACGTCGGAGTGGATCGCAGCGGACCGTGCCCGACAAATGAAGAAGCTGGAAGCCCGACGCTACTGACAACCAACTTTAGGAACTAACTATGTCCAATTCTCTGTTGACGATTGACATGATCACCCGCAAATCGCTGGAGATCCTGGAAAACAACCTCGTCATTTCCCGCAACTGCAACCGCCAGTACGATGACTCGTTCGCTGTGCAGGGTGCCAAGATCGGCTCCACGCTGCGTATCCGCTTGCCGGATCGTGCGCTGGTGACTGATGGTGCTGCCCTTCAGGTGCAGGACGACAACGAGCAGTACACCACGCTGACCGTTGCCAGCCAGAAGCACATCGGCATCAACTTCACCTCTGCTGAACTGACCATGCAGTTGGATGACTTCGCAGAGCGTGTTCTCAAGCCTCGTATCAGCCAGTTGGCTGCATCCGTGGACGCTGACGTTGCCAACGCCTACAAGTCCATCTGGAACTCTGTCGGAACCCCTGGCACCGTGCCTGCAACCTCTGCCGTGCTGCTTGCGGCCCAGCAGAAACTGAACGAGTCGGCAGCACCCCTGTCGCCGCGTTACGCCACCGTCAACCCGGCTGCAAACGCTGGTTTGGTCGAAGGCATGAAGGGCCTGTTCAACCCCACCGACACCGTGTCCCGCCAGTTCCGCAACGGCATGATGGGCACCGGCGTCCTCGGGTTTGATGAGGTCAACATGTCGCAGTCCATCGGGATGCACACCACGGGCGATTGGGGAACCACGATCACCAGCACGGGTACCCTGTCCACCCAAGGTCAGGCCACGCTGCCGATCAGCTTCACGGGTTCGGGCAAGACGTGGAAAGCCGGTGACGTGTTCACCATCGCTGGCGTGTACGCGGTCAACCCGCAGACCCGTCAGTCCACGGGCAGCTTGCAGCAGTTCGTCGTGACCGCTGACCTGACCGCCAGTAGCACCGGCACCCTGTCGATTGCCCCTGCGATCTACACGGCATCGCACGCTCTGGCAACGGTGGACTCGTTCCCGGTTGCCACTGCTGCCGTCACGATGGTCGGCTCCGCTGCCAGCCAGTACGCCCAGAACCTCGTGTACCACAAGGACGCGATCACTCTGGCGACTGCCGACCTGCTGCTGCCGCAGGGTGTGGACATGGCCTCGCGCCAGACCCACAACGGCATCTCGATGCGGATCGTGCGCCAGTACGACATCAACAACGACCGGATGCCGTGTCGTGTTGACGTTCTGTACGGCTACTCGGCCATCCGTCCGCAGATGGCGACCCGCCTCTGGGGTTAACCTGATCGGGGCTTCGGCCCCGGTTCCCTCATTCATATTTCTGGAGAAACATCATGGCAATTCCCTCAGTTGGCGGCGGTTATCAAGTTGGCGACGGCAACCGCAACGAAGTTTCGCTCAACTACTCCCCTACGCCCCCGGCCAAGACCGCTGCTGCAACCCTGACGATGGCCGAGTTGACCTCGGGCATCATCGCTTGCACCTCCTCGGGCAACTACTCCTTGACGACGATGACCGGCACCGAAATGGATGCCGCTCTGGTCAACGCCAAGGTTGGTTCGACGTTCGATCTGGCGATCAACCATGCGTCCGCCACCAACGTGATCACCCTCGCGGGTGGCACGGGTGTGACCGTGGTCGGCCTGGCGACCGTCACGGGCATCACCAGCGGTTCGTTCCGCTTCCGCAAGACCGGCACGGCAACGTGGTCGGCGTATCGTTTGGCTTGAGGGACTTCGGTCTGACACTCTGACAGGAACAAAGGGGCTTCGGCCCCTTTACTACACCTATGGTCATCTACCTCCGACACCCCGTTCATGGCACCAAGGTGGCATGTTCCGATCAAGAAGCAAAATATGACCAATCTCTCGGTTGGTTGATCTACAATCCCAATACGCTCGACACCGTTGTCGTGGCGGCTCCTGTCAAAAAGACGGATGGTCGGCTGAAAGAGAATCGGCGCAAACCCGTTGAAGGAGTATAGAATGACCTCTGCCGGTGAACAGATCAATGGTGCCCTTCGCCTGATCGGTGCCTTGGCTGAAGGGGAAGTCCCTTCATCGGAAACCTCTGCCGACGCTTTGATGGCGTTGAATCAGATGCTCGACTCGTGGAACACCGAGCGGCTGATGATCTACAACACCATCGACCAGACGTTCACATGGCCTGCCGACCAGATCACCCAGACCCTCGGACCCTCCGGTGACTTCATCGGCCTGCGTCCGGTCGAACTGGATGACTCCACCTACTACCGTGATGCCTCGACCAACGTGTCGTATGGCATCAAGTTCATCAACCAGCAGCAGTACGACGGTATCGCTGTGAAGACGGTCACCTCCACGTACCCACAGGTCATGTGGATCAACATGGAGTTTCCTGACATCACGATGACGGTGTACCCAAAACCCACACGGGCGCTGGAGTGGCACTTCATCTCGGTTCAGGAACTGAGCCAGCCTGCGACCCTTGCCACTGAGTTGGCGTTCCCTCCCGGCTACCTGCGTGCCTTCCGGTACAACTTGGCTTGTGAGATTGCCGCAGAGTTTGGCATTGAGCCCCCAAGGACCGTTGCACGGATCGCGATGGTTGCCAAGCGCAACCTGATGAGCCAGAACAACCCCGGCGACCTGATGAGCATCCCGTATGCGATCGTGGCAACTCGTCAACGGTTCAACATCTTTACTTCCAACTACTGATGAAAACGCCGATCCTCGGGGGTTCCTATGTCGCCCGTAGCGTCAACGCTGCGGACTCGCGCATGGTCAACCTGTTCCCCGAGAGTGTCCCCGAGGGCGGTAAAGAGCCTGCATTCCTGAACCGCGCTCCCGGCCTGCGGCTCCTTGCCTCTGTGGGCAGTGGCCCCATCCGGGGACTGTGGCGCATGGGGGACTACGGGTACGTGGTATCCGGCAAGGAGTTGTACCGGCTGAACCCGGACTGGACCTCCCTGTACATCGGGAACCTGTCTGGCACCGGACCCGTGAGCATCGCGGACAACGGGACGCAGATGTTCATTGCCTGCAATGGTCCCAGCTTCATCTACAACTCGACCACTGAGGAGTTTGCCCAGATTGCCGACACTGACTTCCCCGGCGCGGTGACGGTCGGCTACCTTGATGGGTACTTTGTGTTCAACGAGCCGAACAGTCAGAAGGTCTGGGTCACGAGTCTGCTGGACGGGACTGTCATCGACCCGCTGGAGTTCGCCAGTGCCGAAGGCTCCCCCGACCAGTTGGTCGCTGCCATCGTGGACCACCGGGAGGCATGGCTGTTCGGAACCAACTCCATTGAGGTCTGGTATGACGCGGGGAGCGCGGACTTCCCCCTCCAGCGCATCCAGGGCGCATTCAACGAGATTGGCCTCGCTGCCGCGTACTCTGTCGCCAAGCTGGACAACGGTCTGTTCTGGCTCGGGTCTGACTCCCGTGGTCAGGGTATCGTCTATCGCTCCAACGGGTACACCGGCAAGCGCATCTCGACACATGCCGTGGAGTGGCAGATTCAGCAGTACGGTGACATCTCGGATGCCATCGGGTACACGTACCAGCAGGACGGTCATGCCTTCTACGTGCTGGTGTTCCCCTCTGAAGACACCACATGGGTCTATGACGTTTCCACGGAACTGTGGCACGAGCGTGCAGGGTTCCACGAGGGTCAGTTTGTGCGCCACCGTGGAAACTGTCAGATGGCTTACAACGGCGAAGTGGTCATCGGGGACTTCGAAAACTCGAACGTCTATGCCTTCGACCTGAACGTCTACGCCGACAACGGCTCGATCCAACGCTGGCTCCGGTCCTGGCGTGCGCTGCCCACGGGCAAGAACGACCTGAACCGCACGGCGCAGCACGCTCTCCAACTGGACTGTGAAACGGGTGTTGGCTTGAACACAGGGCAGGGGTCGGACCCTCAAGTGATGCTCCGCTGGTCGGATGACGGTGGGCACACATGGTCCAACGAGCATTGGTCCAGCATGGGCAAGATCGGCAGGTATGGATACCGGACCTTCTGGCGCAGGTTGGGCATGACCATGAAGATCAGGGATCGCGTGTACGAGGTGTCTGGGACTGACCCGGTGAAGATCACCATCATGGGGGCGCAGTTGATCCTGTCGCCCACCCGGCAATGAATGTCACGAGCATTCCCGCCCCGCGTGTCCCGTTCATCGACGAGCGCACAGGACTGATTTCGCGTGAGTGGTACAGGTTCTTCCTGAACCTATTCACCCTGACGGGCAGCGGCACCACGGATGCCTCGTGGACTGACCTCCAGTTGACCCCCACGACCCAACCGTTCATGGTCGACGTTGATCTGCAAGGGATGGGGTCTGTGTGTCCGGTGTGTCAGGGTGTCACCCCATCAGATGACCCCGCGTTGCAGGTTCTGCCTGCGTACCCGGTGCCAACGGACGATGCTGCCCTGATCCCCGGCTCTCCCGAGCAACGACCACAGGACTTGATCATCCCCTCGTACCCCGAGATGGTCCTGCCGGATGTTCTGACCCCCATCGACCCCCTCGGGATTCTCCAGCGTGTTGATTCGCTGGTGTCGGACATGCAGAGGTTGACCCTGGCACCTCCGTTCGTTCCCGTACAGACAACCTCATCCACCGACACCCGGCGCGGGTCGATCCGCAAGTACTCGACCACTCAGACCATCGGGACGCTGGGTGCCAGTTACGTGGCGATCACAGGGTACGATGCCAGCGGGTTCACATCCGGCAGCGGTGTGACGACTGACCTGACCAACGGGACGCTGACCCCTGCCTACGCGGGGGACTACATGTTCGTCATGAACGTATCTCTCCAGTTTGATTCGAGTGGTCTGTCAAGGTTGTTTGCGATGCGGGTGTACGACACGACTGCATCGGCGGCACTGACCAATTTGGCGATTACCCCGTTTGTGGCACCCGACCTCGTGGGCTACACATTTGGTGTCACATTGCCGTTTACGATCTCATCTTCGCAAGTCGGTCATGCACTTCGTCTTGAGATTGGTGCGGGGAGTTCCTTCACCACGACCACTTGCCCCAATGCCACCTTCGCCATGTACTCAGTAGGACTCCTATGACCACCAACATCGCACCCCAACCCAAACTCCAGTTCTTCGACGCGAACGGTGCGCCCCTGTCGGGTGGCAAGCTGTACACGTATGCCGCTGGAACGACCACTCCGCTGGCAAGCTACACCAACTATGGTGGTGGCACTGCCAACGCGAACCCGGTCATTCTGGACTCCCGTGGTGAGGCGTCTGTGTGGCTCGGTACGGGCATGTACAAGATGGTCCTGAAGACCTCTGTGGATGTCGAGGTCTGGACCGTGGACAACCTGAACGGCGCTGATGCAGCCACGGTTGCAGCGACCCTGGCGACCCTTGCGGCGTCTGGTGGCGCGGACCTGATCGGGTACAACTCGGGTGTCAGCAGCCCCACGACCCAGACGGTGCAGGACAAGCTGCGCCAGATGATCAACGTGAAGGACTATGGCGCGGTGGGTGACGGCACCACGGATGACACTGCCGCGATCCAGGCCGCGATTGATGAGTTCCAGGGTGCTGGCAAGGGCGGTATCGTCTACATGCCACCCGGTCGGTACAAGATCACCAGCAACCTGACGATCACATGGCCCCATGCCACCTCGGAGGACTCGGGCAACGAGGTTGCTCTGCGTGGGGCTGGGTCGGGTCTGACCATTCTGCTGGACTACCGGACCTCGGTGTCCACGGGCGGCTGCGTCAGCTACGACTTCAGCGGGTACACGGAGGCGCAGGTTGGATACCGTTACCTGTACACATGGATCGGTGGGTTCTCGATCATCAAAAAGGTGAACTACACCACCATCACCGGGGACATCATCGCCCCCGGTACGGGCACAGGTCTGTACATGGACTGCATTGTGTCCGGGCTGGTGTGGGACATGCAGATCAAGGGTCATGAAATCTGTATCGAAGCGGTGAACTGCCTCGGTAATGCCTTCCGTGATCTGCTGCTGTCGCAGGCCGATATTGGCCTGTCCATGACCGAGATGAACCCTGTGACGGTGAGCGGTCTCAAGTCACCCCCGAACGCTGTGGTGGTGGACCACTGTTCCATCAACATCTGCCGCACCGCTGGTGTTGACATTCTGGGTGGCAATGTTGGCATCACAGGATGCTCGATGTCCTTTGACGGAATTAACACGCCCACAGGCGGCGCGATTCGCAACCGCTATCAGAACGAGATTGCCAAGCAGTTGACCGTGGATCACTGCATGTTCGAGGCCAACGGTGGTCTTGCCGATGTAGTCATCGACGGTTCCGCAGTTGCGTCCACATGCTCCGTGGCAGTCTCGAACTGTACCTTTGCCCGGAACTACCCCACGGCACTCCTGAACCCGACCAACAACATCGTAGTGGTGTTGGGTGCCAGTTCGTACTGCAACTTCGCGGCCATCGGCAACGGGTTCCGGCGCTACACCGGCACCGCAGGCTCAAGCACCAAGAACATCGACTTCATTGGTGTGGGGTACGCGAACGTCCGGTCGGTCATGATCGGCAACACGTTCTACAACTCGGGCGACTCCCCCGTCCCCGGTGGCGCGGCAATCAGTGGTGGGTTGGTCACGACCAGCCTGGCGCTGCAATCCCCTGACGGTGTGTACGCACCTACGATCACCCCCGTGGTGGGAAGCAACTGGCTCGATATTGCCGGTGCTGTGACAGTGATCGGTGGTACGGGTGGGGGAATGCTCCCAGATGCCAACAACAGTGAGTTCCTTGGGTTCCCTGCCAGCCCCGGACCCGTGCGCCATTGGGCTGGTGTCTTTTCTCGTGAGTTCTTTGTAGGAGACACCGAAGTCAGTATAGTCACGGGGAGTGGGGCACCCAGCGGTTCTGACGGCAAACCCATCGGGACTCTGTACCTGAACACCGCAGGGGGTGCCTCGACAACCCTGTACGTCAAGACCGGCGCATCCACCTACACTGCCAAGTAAGGAGCAATCATGACAGTCACCGCAAAAGTCCTCATCCCTGCCAAGATTGCTGAATCTTCGCAGACCACCCAGTACACCGCGACGAACGTCACGACGATCATCGACAAGTTCACCGCCACGAACTACTCGGCGTCCGCTGCGACGATCAGCGTGAACCTTGTCACGTCAGGCGGGTCCGCTGGTAATGACAACCTCATCACCAAAACCAAGTCGCTCCAGCCTGCGGAGGTCTACACGTTCCCGGAAATCGTCGGTCAGATTCTGGCCCCGAGCGGGTTCATTTCGACCATTGCCGGAACAGCGACTGCGATCAACATCCGTGCATCCGGGCGTGAGGTGACTTGATGACCGACACGACTGAAGTTGTTGAGCAGGATCGACCCCTCGATATGAGGGATCGGGTGCTTGCGCTTCAGTCTGCGCTGGTCCAGATGCCTCAGTACGAGCCGATCACCGAACATTATTTCCACGGTGGCATGTATTGCCGCAAGGTGTTCCGCCATGCTGATGTGACGGTGGTAGGGAAGGTCCACAAGAAGGAACACTTCTATCTGGTGGTCAGTGGGACTGTTGCCGTGACCACTGACGATGGTGTTCAGGTCATCACGGGTCCGCACCTGTTGTGCAGCAAGCCGGGAACCAAGCGGGTGGTCTACTCGGTCACGGATGCCCTGTGCATGACGTTCCATCGGGTCGATTCCACGACCGTTGAGGACGCAGAGGAAGAACTGGTCGAACATGACCCCGCATCCATGTTCACCATCGGGAACAAACTGAAGAACGAGGTGTTGAAATGACATTCATGGTTGCTGCTGCTATTGGAGGTGGAGCCTCAATCCTCGGTGGACTGCTTGGTTCCAAGGGTGCGAGTAGTGCTGCGAACACGCAGGCGCAGGCCGCGACAGAGGCGGCACGGATTCAGGCGGAATCCGCCGACAAGGCGCTGGCGCTTCAGAAGCAAATGTACGAGCAGCAGGTTGCTCGGAACCAGCCCTACGTTGGCGCTGGACTCTCTGCCCAGAACCGTCTGATGTCCATGTTGGGACTCCAGGCTGACCCCCGGTACGCTGGATCGGCATCGACGAACGCCCTGTACCAGCAGCCTCAGTCTGCTGCGACCTCGATGCCGCAGCCTGCGATGCAGACCCGTGAACAACTGCGCCAGCAACTTCTGGCGCAGTACACGACCCCGGCAACCCCCGGCGAGATGGTCAACAACCCCGGCATGGACGGTGGCGGCTACACCATGTCAGGCGGCACCCCCGCATCGGTGGATGAGGCTGCGTTGAACGCGGCAGTTGACCAGTTGTATGGTCAGCAGCAGGCACAGCAGCAGCAATGGCAGGCGAGTCAGGCACAAATGGGTCAGGCTGGCACGATCCCCGGTGAAGACCCGTACTACGGGATGTATGCCAACGGGTATCAGGCGGCACCGGACCTGATGGTCGGGAACTACCAAGACCCCGGCGACTTCAGCATGGAGAAGTTCCAGCAAGACCCCGGCTACGCCTTCCGCATGAGCGAGGGTCTGAAGGCGCTGGATCGCACCGCTGCTGCCCGTGGTGGTCTGATCTCCGGTGGTGCCCTGAAGGCTGCATCCCGGTACGGTCAGGACATGGCCTCGCAGGAGTACCAGAACGCATTCAATCGGTACAACCAGAACCGCACCTACAACTCAGGACTGTTCAACACGAACCGTGCGTATCAGACGGGTCAGTACAACCAGAACCGCAACTTCT
>ERZ650309.949-NODE-949-length-13844-cov-12.571760_pt1 | contig 13844 bp, 22 predicted proteins | sample MGYA00376245_ERZ650309 | MGnify/ENA primary metagenome ERZ650309 (study PRJEB26733, sample SAMN07839294) | wastewater metagenome | biome: urban; feature: wastewater treatment plant; material: waste water | place: USA: North Carolina | collected 2016-04-26 ...
CGGTTTGCCGACATCAGCCGGATCGAGCTGTCCCATCGCCACACCAAGCCGAACGCCTATCGAATCATAGCCCACCACCGAAAGAAAACCAGCGCACGGCTTCGGCCTGCGGTCGCTCGACTTGTGGCACTGCATGACGCTAAGGCCTTCCGTGACGTTGTGCGCTACCTGCCGCATGTGGTCGCGGTTTGTCGACACTGGCACACTGCCGCCAACCTCACCGGCTTTTGGAGCACTGCGACGCCATGGGCAATTTGTGCACAGCACAGCCTTGATCGGCACGGCTACACCTCCGGCTTTCGGAGACCTGCCCATTCCAACAAATACGCGATACTTCGGTCTCGATCGCGTTCGGATGCTTCGAAGTCGCCCGGGCGGACAAAGTCGGCGGCTCTGCGTTTGTGAACGTGGCCGCGTGGGTCTTTCACATGCACTGTGTTGTATGTGCATTTCACAATAGTGCCCACCTCACCAGCGGCAAATGCTTCGCCGTGCCAGTCCGTCAGATTGCGGCGTGACACTACAGACATACCAATGGAACAATCTTTGACGGTCAAGAGCGCCAATTCACGTTTAAACATCGCACACCTCCGGCAGGCCATTGGTCTGCGTCGGTTCGGGCATGGTGTTTGTTTCTCCAACCAAGTAGTTGAACGTGTCCTCGCCCCACTTTGTGCTGATGAGAGCAAACACGGTAGGGCTCGGAGCCTTTCCGCTGAGCCAGTTCCGAACCGTGCGAGGAGTGACCTTGCACATTTCGGCCAGCTCGCGCTGCCCCATGCCCCGAACCGCCAAGACAGCCGCAAGCCGTCGCTTAAAAAACAGTGACTTACCTTTCCACATGGGGCGATTGATGCCACAAGCGGAAACGGTTGTCAAACAAAAAACCGCACCGCGATCTTTTTCTTAACCGGGGCGCGGCGTAGACCGTCGCACATAACCTAGGTGTTCCAGCGAGGTTGTGTGCGACGGGCGGGAATTTGTAAGAGAGGGTTACAAGTTGGCTAGGTCAGCAGGGCTGCGACATCGATTTGTAGCACCATCGCCAGTCTGACGAGGTGCTTGCTACCTGGACGAACATCGCCGCGCTCCCACTCGCTCACCTGTTGGATGTGCTTGATGCCGAGAGCGTGGGCAACGTCTTGCAGTTTCAAGCCCAGCTCTTTGCGCCGGGCTTTTAGTTCGGGGCCGGTCATTTTGTGATTTTTCCCGTGCGGTGGGGCAACTGAACAAAAACTCCTTCTGCACTGGCGGTCCAGGTGCCACGCAGTCGCCAACTGTCAATCTGATAATGCTCCACATCTTCCGGCCGCAGCCGTCGCTGCGAACCGAACGGTTGAGCTTGTAAGGACGGCTTACGAGTTCAGCCGAAACCACCGCCGGTCCATGGATCTTGGGTAGTACATCACGGGCATTGGAAGCACATCGAGCAACCAAGACAGGTGCAGCAGTTTGCGGCAGGTAGAGACAGAAAGGGTCATGTGGGCAACGCTTCGAAAAATTCTAACGGTTGGGGCTTGCAACGCGCTTGGAGCTGGGGCAGCATGTGCCCTCACCTCCTCGTTAGCCCTCGGTCGAAAGGCCGGGGGCTTTGTCGTTTTGGGGCCACACCGGACACCACGCTCCGGGAATGAGCGTGCCCATTCCGGGGCCTTGTACGCCGTCCCGGCGATCCATATTGTCGGCGTACTTTGAGTGGGTGCCTGTCTCAGCAAAGACGCAAGTTTCCCCGATGCCAAGTCGCTGCGTGCGATAGAACTTGCATACGTCGCCGATTTCAAAGTCAGCGGCACACGTTGGATTACCTGCTTGATCGCGGTATCTGATCACGGGCAGATGAATTGTGTGGCGTTCGGTCATCGCTTCGCCTTCCTTGCTGGCAGGACTCCGCTGCCGTCGCAAATCGGCGGTGAATGGCGCTCTGCGTCCGTTCGGTTTCATCGGTGGCTTCCTGTGTGAAATGGCGTCGTAAACTCGGACAGCGGCGCCCGTCAGCGCTGCACATCTTTTCGCTTGCGTGCCGGTCGAATCGAGTCAGCAGCGCGCACAAGCTGATCGGCAAGCTTGCGGGCGTTGGCGGGGCTAAACCAGCTAACCCAAGAGCCGTGCTTGTCCTCCAGTGTCACACACACGGCAAGGGACCGCGCGCAGGATGGTAACACTTCGACCGTCTCCCCCTTGTCGATGGCTGGGATCTTCATGGCTTGGCGGCCTCAATCAGTGCCATCGCCAGATCAAGCGCTTCAGCGCGAGTCATTTCGATGGTCTCGATGGTCGTGCTGCTGGTTTCGCTGGACACTTTCAAGACCACGCGACCAAACCTTGACGAGTCAATGGTCATCGTTTGCTCGGCGCTGTTGTCCAGATTGATGGTGCGTCTCATGGCTTGGCTCCTTCGTTCTTTTGCAGAGATTCCGCGATCCACACTTCTTTATGTTCGCGTGTCCGATGCAAGCTTTCGGATTGCGTTGTATTGCGCAAAAAAGCACGCCTCCACGACGTGACCTTGCGTCCATCGAGGTTGGTCTGGGCCAAGACCAGCATTGAGCCGCGCAACAGCCGCCTTAAGATCGGCGGCGACGCTCGGGCGGATGCCGAAGTGAAACCCTGTCAGTTTGCTGTGGTGCCAGAGGTGAGGAATCGCAATCTCCTCTTTGAGCCCAAGGACCAAAGAGGCCTCGATGACACGGGCGACGCTCCAGCCGCGTCCGCAGTTTGCCGAGCACTCCCGGAGCATGCTCAGCGTGTTGTGGCGTATTCTGATGTACCGTTTTGCAAGTGGTATTCGTTTCATGCCCAGGACATTACAGACGCATCATGAGCAGGTCAATAAAAAATACACGAAAGATATTGACCGCGCATAAAGTACGGGGTACGAAAGCGACACGAGGACACAATGGCGAAAACCAGAGGAGGCAGCAAATGAAAGCGACAGGACGTAGGGCCAAGCCATTCACCACCCGCTCTCTCGTCGGGATGACGCAGGGAGCACGGAAGCGCGTGTACCGAAACGCGGTTAACACCCTAGAATGCGCCGATGTTTGGCGTGGTGATGTGGTTGATCGGAAGCGTCTGCGCATCGGCGAGCGCCTCCGTCCGTGTCCGGGGTGTCAAAAGTGCGGAGTGTTTCGGTTTCAGAGAGTCGGAGGTTTTGGCGACAATACTACCTACGTTGAGCATCGACTGTCTTCCGGGACCTCGCGTTTGATTCGGTCGAAAGGAATTCCCTGGCGATACAGCAGAGATCGCCGCCGATCGAAGTCCGCCCCGTTTCATCCTCTTGATAAATGCCTGGCGCTGGTAGCGGCGGGTCAGTGGATTCTTGGACCAGATCTTTGCGACGGCTCCGGCGTGCTGCCAGCGCGCAAGGAAGGAAGCAAGCGATGAGCAGCAAACAACAGCACTGGACAGACAGGCACGGATTCGTGCTGTCGGCGGCATCGGCTGGGCTCATCGCCTGGCTGCTTATGTCGATCTGGCAATCAGGCACGTCGTGTGTGCGCGATCGTGACTGCGAATCAGGATACGAATGCAACGGCGAGTGTGTGCCAAGGAGACGGTAATGATCGGAGAAAAGGAAACGACCGAGCCGCAAGCGTTGGTCGCAGCAGAAACCCCGCAAGACCAGATCGATCAATTGCGGGAGGAACTGGCCGAGCACGCCACACATCTTGATCTGCTGCAGAAGAACGCTGATAGCCAACGCACGGCATGGGCAGCGGAAAGAATGAGGCTGAATGCCATCGCGCCAGAAGTGAAGGAGTTGCGCGCGGTTCTGGCGGACATCATGGGACGGGTTGAAACGCTGGAGGTGAAGGATATTCAGCGATCAGAAGACCTCGCGACAGCCAACAAGGCGACAGACCTGCTTGCCCATGCGCTGGTGAAGGGTGGACGATGAAGCGAGCACTGAAATGGCTAAGGGACAAAGAAGCCACGATCGGCATCGGCTGCATGTGATTTGTGGCTGCGATCGATCTGGTGATTCTGCACAAACTGGACGACGCTTGTGTATGGGCCATGTTTGCGATCGTGTGCACGGTCCAGAGTCGCCATCGAGCAGAACTCGACAGGCTGCGAATCGAGGCGAACGTGACCAAGGAGCTAATCGGAGCAATTGTCACGGACCTGGACCGGGCGCTCAAGTGCGTCCAGATCTGGAGACACAACATGTACGCGCTGCGCATGAAGATCGATCGGATCGAGGGCGCGATGCTGAACGGGAAGGGGAACTGATGAGTGACGTAAACAAGGTCATTCTCCGAGGTCGTGCCGCCGATGATGCGCAGTGGAAAGACCTGCCAAACACCACGCTGGTCACACTCAGAGTCGCCACATCCGACGACTACACCGACCGAGACGGTCGCAAGGTCGAGCGCACGGACTGGCACATGATCGCGTGCTGGGGGAAAATGGCTGATCAGGCGCGCGGGATTCGCAAAGGGGATGTTGTGCAGGTCGAGGGCAAGATCAGGACTCGGAGCTATGACAAGGGAGGAGAAAAGCGCTACGTCACCGAGATCATCGCCAGCAAGATTACCTGCGATGCTGCGGACAGAGAGCCGCAGATTCAGCGGGATGATGTGCCAGATCGATCAGAGGATGAGATCCCATTTTAATCAGCGGGATACGCGTTTAAGTAGGAGGACACACGACATGGGATCGGCACATGAAGAATAGCAGCCACGGAGAGGCAGCTACAGGAAGAGCGACGATATTTTAAGATTGACCAGCGCTTGCAAACTCGGCAAGCCTTGCGCATGGATCACAGCCAACTAACCCCCGCGCGCGTCCTACGATTGCGCTATCAAATAGCACAGCAACTATCAGCGCCAGGGTCATTATCTGGCTATGCCGCCGATCGACTTGCTCGAGGTCTGGCCGGTCCCTCGGGTGGCAGTGCTGGCAGTGATGGACAAGAGCGCCTACGAGCCCAGCTCGGTGATTTGCTCCTGCTGTGCAAGGATCTTACCGCACAAGAGGAGCAAGTCTGCGCGCTCAAGTATGGCGCAGCGGGCACGGTAGAGTCATATCGACGCATGCGCCGCACCTGCGATATCAGACAGGGAGACGGCGAGGATGTGGTCAAAGCACACTCCGACGGATGGTCCGAGGTCAGCGGAAAACATGCGCGCTATCCAATCCTGTCCCTTATAGCCAGTCACAGTGGACTATCCGAGCGCAAAGCCAGGCGGTTGCTTGAGATCGCGCAATCCAAAATCGCACACAGAATCAAGCAATTGCGAGTTGCCCATCAATAAACTCGACGGAGAGTGTCGATTTTAAAAAAAGACCTTGACTTGCACAGCCTCGCAGGTACGGTCGGTGCCGTGCAGCACAGTTGCGTCCACTGTCTGGGAGCGCCCGAGGCGTTAGCCGATGGGCAAGACCTAGAGACAACGTAAACAGCGCAGCGTCTTTACGTGACCAAGCCTTGCCGCATGGGTGCGCCTAGCGCTAGCATGGATTCAATGAATCGTCAAGCACTGAAACGAAGAGGCGGATTTTATTAGGGGTTTTCCGACAGCAGTGAAAGCAGTTTCTTGCAATGGAGACGATCCCCATAAGGGGCCCCCAATAGATCAACATGCCACAGCGTGATCCAAAGACCGGCAAAGAACTGTCGGGCTCGGCAAAGCGCAAGATCGTGTCGGATCGACAGAAGCGAGCCAGGGAAAAAGGAATCGACCCGTCAGCGGTCGGCGACTTTTCGCGCTTGCCAAGTGTGCCAATTGGAGACTCGGCACGTTCGATTGCGTGGGTAAACGATGCGATGTTGATCGCATTTGACCAAGTGATCCGCGATGCGACGCTGACCAATATCGAGCGCTGGCAGTGGATGGAACGACTCGGGAAAGCGCTTGGGATGCTGCGAGACAAAGCAGCCGAGCAGCAGACGATCAAAAAGGCGCTCAAAGAAACGGACACCGAGGACCAAAGCCGGGGAACCGTGAGTGCCAACGGACGCACTAAGAAAACGATTTCGCGCCCATCTTGAGGATCAGCAGGCTCGCGAAGAGGCGCGTTTTGTTGACATTGCGATAGCCTGGGAAGATCCAGCGGGTGAAACGCTTGGTTTTTACGGTGGGCAGTGGGACCAAATCGAGCAGCGGTACACGGGAAAAGACCCTGAGCGCTGCGCGGTGCTGAAGTTTGAGAAGTCTCAGCTTGAGCTTGTGCAGTGGGCTGGCTGGTGGATGCAGGAGCGCGCAGCGGGCAGACCGCGCGATTTTGCCGCTCTGTTTGCGATCGGTGATCGTGGTGCTGGCAAGACTTATGCGGCAGTGGGGATTCTGGGCACGCTGCAAATCGAGTTCCCCACATTCGACCGCGACCATTCAATCGCCTGGATCGTCTCCCGAGCGCACGCCGATCGTTCCGAGGTCGATCGCACATTTAAAACGATCTTTCCGTCGCAGTGGTATCAGTACCGAGAGTGGCCGCATCATTGCTACAAGTGGCTGACTGGCGCGCAGATGTTCAACGCTACGGCAGAGAGCATCGAAGGGCTACGGGCCAAGGGTCGTGTCGATTTCGTGATGATCAACGAGGCTGGCATCATGCCGAAGGCGGTGCCGTTCTCGTCGATACCTCGCATCAAAGACAAAGGCGGTTTGGCAATCCTGACGGCCAACCCACCGCAGACAACCAAAGGTCAATGGATTCTGGACCTGCACGAAAAAGCAGAGACAGCGAAGGAAGCCAATAAGCCGTTCTACTGGCGCTTCGTGCATATGCTGTCCGGCGGAAACACGACCCGCGACACAGGGACGGCGGACCAAGTCGCACAGATGCTTGCCGACCTGGACCCGAGAGCAGCCAAAGCAGACGTCGAAGGATTGCTACTGCCGATTGGCGACCGTGCTTACTTTAAATTTGCAAAGCTACTGCACATGCGGGAGGCGCCGGAACTTGGCGACATCACGCGCGAGTTCACCAAGCGGCGGCTTGGTCGAGTGTATGACTACATCGGCGGCGTAGACTTCCAAGGGACGCCACACCACGCGGCTGTAATCTGCAAAATCTACGGCACGCTTGATGCTCCGATGGTGTTTGTGGTTGATGAGTTTGTCGCAGAAAACAGCACCGAGGACGAACTACTAGACCAAATCGACGAAGCCGGATATCAGCCCGAATCGCTGCTATGGGTCGGTGATGCTTCGGGTCAGTGGCAGGATGGCAAACACAGCGGCAACGGTCGAGATAGCTTCAAGGTGTTCACGTCGCGTCGGTGGCGGATTGTTCCACCGGCTGAAAAAAAGAGCGACAAGGGCACATGGTCGAAAAACCCGCCCATCGAAAAGCGCGTCGGGTTGACCAACAAGCTTTTTGCAGACGACCGGCTGCGAGTGTCGCCACGGCTGGCAAAGCTTGGCGAAGCGCTGCGCGAATGTCCCTGGGTAAAGGCACGCTATGGTGGCAAGCCGACGGGCTTCTATTCGCACATCACCGACGCCATGGGCTACGTGTGCTGGTGGGTATTCCCTGCTCCTAAGCGGGTGATCACAGGCGGCGGCGATACGGGATTTACTTGGAAAAACGGAACCAAGAATGTCTATGGCTAAAAAAGCACGCACTGAGGCCGCACAGCATCGAGATCGGGAACTAGCGCGCATGGGCGGACAAGATCCGCTTTTGCGGTCCGAGCTGGAGGCGGTGCGCAAAGAAAAGCCAAAAGCGGATTGGCGAGCAGTGGTTGAGCGAGTGCAGCGCGACGCAGCCAAGCCAAGCTCGGCAGACCATCAGCGGGCTGTGGTGGCGCTTGGGGCACTGCGCGCGATGGGTGAGGTTGCGTGACAGAAGACGAGCTAAGAAGGCGCACGAGGGAATACGTCGGGCGCTTGTCGGCTCAAAGCGCACGGGCAGTCACAGACCACAAAATTGTCGAAGGGATCGGCTCGCGCACCGGAGAGGGCACACGGCTTCCGACTAGTGAAAACGCCGTGCGCGTGGTACAGAGCACCGATGCGCTATACGGTCGCGTCGCGGCTCGTCTTGGTCCCGTGCCAAACTTTGTCAGCACGCATCCCCTGCGAGGGCTCACACCGGAGCGCGTCAGCAGCATCTTTGAAACAGTGCTGGTGTCGGGCTGGATGCTCGACAAAGCGTGTCTCGACGAAGATGTGATTTTGGCAGATTCGCATTACCGCTCGGTCGATAACAGCTTTCGCGTGGCCATCACCGGAAGCCCGTTTACCGTCGAGCCGTGCGATTCCTCAGAGCTTGCACAGGCCGTCGCTGATTATCAGCAAAAGGTTCTTACCGACGAGTGCCACGGTTGGCAGCAAGCATGCAAGCGGTTGCTATTTGGCGACCATGCCGGGTACGCAATCGAAGAAGCGATTTACGACTGGCGCGATGTGTCGTTTGTGAGTGGTGGGCAAAGCTACTCAGTAGAGGCGCTGGTGCCGGTTGGCTTTGAGTGGGTGCGCAACGTCCACAGTCGGTGGAATCTTGCGCAGGGAGACGCGCTAGAGCTTGACTCGCGGGACGGCTTTTTCCCCGTCAGTCTGACTCCGCACAAGTGGCTGACCTACTACGCTGCCCACGATTTTATGGTGCGCCGTCGAGGGCTCAACTACACGAACATTTGGCTGTCACTGATCAAGCTCAATGCGTGGGCCAGGTGGGCGGCCACCCTGGAAATCTGGGGTCTGCGAAACCCCATCGTGAAATACGATCCCGACCGCTGGCAAGACGACAAGTTTAAGGCGGAGATCATCGCACAGATGCAAGCGTGGGGCGGCGGTGACGGTGCAGCGCTGCCAAGTGATGTTCAGATTGATGCAAGCCCCGGCGTGAGCGATGGCGATGCACGCGGCATGCACGCGGCGCTACTTGGCGTCATCAACGCGGAACAAAGCAAACTGCGACAGGGTGAGCAGCTAACCACGGAAACCGGCGGAGCCGGGTCGTATGCGCTGTCTGAAACACACGCCGACACCAAAGCTGAGCACATCGAACACGGCGAGCAAAACCTGGCGAGCGAAATCCGGACATGGATGCGCTCCAGCCTGCGTATGTCGTGCGAGCAGTACCTTGGCGGGGGCAAGTGGGGGGAACCGCTGCCGCGCGGCTTGTGCGCATCTCTGGGTGCCACTCCGCGCCAGATCCTGAGCAAGTGCGGTCGTCCGCAATGGCGGGTAACGCGCGAAATGACGCCGACCGTTCGCATGACTCTGTTCGACATGGCGGTCAATAAGCTTGGACTCAAGATCGACGCAGATCAGCCGTATCGAGAGATGGGCTTTGCCAAGGCGCGCAGCGATACGCAGGCGCTACGCGGCACGCGAGACATTCTTGGTCCCAAGGATATGTCCATTGGTGGCCCGACAGATGAACCAACAATGGAGAACCCGAATGAAGGCGGGCGCTCCCGAGGGTGATACATGGGTTTGCACGACGTTGAGTATTTTGGCCAAAACAACCGAACCATGCGGGCAGGATTCGATCTGTCGTGCTCGGCAACGACTCCCTATGCGGCAGCGTTTACGCTGTCGGAAAAGCACGGTGAGTATATTCCGTTCGATGTATCCGGCGGCGGTTTCACGATCACTCTGCCAGCGTCTCCTTACGACGGCATGACGTTTCACTTTTCCGAGGTCAAAGGAAGCTCCAACGCTTTGACCGTAGACGGGAACGGCAAGAACATCAACGGAGCGTCTACTCTGTCGATGGCGGTCGCGTACCGGCAGCGAAAAATCCGGTACTCATCCGCAATGGGCGTCGGTCAGTGGATCGTGATCGGGGGCATCTAGTGGCCGCAGTCAAGCTCTACGGATTGCTTGGCAAAGATGAGTTTGGAGGGGGCACAAGCGCTGCGGAGTTTGTCGCCCAACTGCCTACGGATGGGTCTCCCATTGAGGTTCGGATCAATTCAGAGGGCGGATCTGTCGTCGAGGGCTTTGCAATGGCAAATGCTCTCTACTCCTACAAGGGCGAGACGACGGCCATCATCGAGGGACAGGCAAGCAGCGCGGCAAGTTACGTAGCTGCGTCATGCAGCAAAATCCGCATGTACGAGGCGAGCTACATGGTTCTACATGGGCCATGGGCACCGGGGGGAGACAATGCCGCCTCTCACCGCCAGATTGCCGACGACCTCGACCGCATGGCGGGGCTAATGCGGGCACTGTACCGGCGGCGCGGGATTTCCGACGAGCAAATCGACGAGTGGTTTGCTGGCGGGGATCATGTGCTGACCCCAGAGGACGCGCAGCGGGTCGGGTTGTGCGACGAGATTATCAAAGAACCGGCCAAGATTAGCGCCAAGGACAGAGCGCGGATCATGGCACGGGTGAAAAAGCCGCACCGAGCGGAAAGGAAAGCCATGGACGAATACGCGAAGATGGACCGAAAAGCCCTTCGTGCGGCTTACAAGAGCGAAGCCGACGAGGAAAAAAAGGCAGCGATTGCCAAAGCGCTCGCCGAGAAGGACGACACCACGACCGGCGAGGGAACGCAGGGTCGAGTCAATGCCGAGGCTGACGAAGATCCCAAGGTCAAGGCCCTTGTCGATCAACTCATCGGAGAACGCAAGGCACACACCGATATGCGCGCAGAGCTTGACGCACTCAAAGCAGAGCAAGCCGCTGTTCGCGCAGAGCAAGAGCGCGAGAAGTTTGTCGCCGAGGCGGCTGGCATCTACTCGCCCGATGAGGCGCGAGAGCACTTCAAAAGCCAGGGAGCGACGGTGGCGCGCAGTGTGCTGGCGGTCCTCAAAAAGGCGGGCGTCGGAAGTGGAAGCATGTTCAAGGGAGGCTCACCGATGGGCAAGGCGACCATTGGAAGCACGGACATCGGCGACGGCATGACCATGTTTCAGGGCATGGCGTACAAGGACATGGGCGTGGCCAAGCGAGCGCGCGAGATTAGCGCAGAGCTGCGCAAGCAAGACCCCAAGGCAAAGCACGGCGACATCGCCAACAAAGCGCTTGAAATGGCGCTTGCTGAGAAAGGACGAGTGTAGCCCATGTCATTCAACATCCCCACCTCGGTTCAGGTATCGGGCATGCAGGCGGCGCAGTCGCTTTCGGCGCGCGGCTTTTTGCCGTCCTCGACATCGAACATTGCAAAGTTTCGCGTCGTCGTTGCGGCGAGCGCTTCCGATGATCGGCTCGTCACCAACCCGGCCAATGCGACCGCGCTCAATTACGGTCGTAACTTCGTCGGCATTTCGATGGGAGATCGGACGCTCGACGCAGCCAGTCAAGACGCTACGGGATTCCCTGTGCAAGTCTCTGGCATCGCCCGCGCCACGCTGAAGGCCAACACGGCATGCAGCAAGGGCGACGAGGCTGGATACGATCCGGCAGATGACGGCACCGTGCAGCCGATTACTCCGTCGAATCGCGCGCTGCTTGTGCCGATTGGCCGTTTCGAGCAAAGCAAGTCATCGAGCGCGGATCTGCAAAGCGTCGGCGTGGTGCTGCTTACTGCTCAGCGTGGCGGGTTTGGGCCGATGTCGGTCGCGGTGGCTGATGGGACCGCTCTTACCAACAGCACCACAGAAACCACACTCGGCAGCGTGTCGATCCCGGCCAAGTACGTGCAGCAGGCAGGGCAGACGTTCGACATTCAGGCGCGCGTGGATGTCACCAGCGGCAACGGAACCGACACGCTTACGCTCAAAGCGTACATTGGCTCGACGCTCATCGGCGAAACCGTGGCGGTGGATGTTACCAACGGCGGCGGCGACATCGGCGTGTTCAACCTGTCGCTTGTAGCCCGCGTGGCTGGATCCTCCGGCAAAGCGTACGCAGCGGGATTTGCGGGGCTGGGCGTGCCGGCAACCGCAACCTCGCGAGTCACTGGCACCGTTGGCGAGGCGTCGGTCGATTGGACCGCAGCGCAGACCATTGCAATCAAGGGGACGTGGAGCGCTGCGAGCGCGTCCAACTCCTGCAAACTTACCATGCTCACCGTCAAGGCGGGGGTGTAACAAATGGCTGGTCAACTTTCTTCAGTTCTCCACGTAAACGTGCCACTGACCGATCTGGCGGTGGCGTACCGACAGGACATGAGTTCGTTTCTTTGGGATACGCTCATGCCGATCAAAGTCACTGACAAGCGCAGCAACTTGATCCGTGGCGTCAACCGGGCGCAGTTGCTGCGGCGGCATGAGTTGCGCGCGGGCAATCGCGGAGACTCGATCGCGCGCGTCCGATTCAAGATGGACGCTTCGCAGAGCTACAACTGCTCCGACATCGCCGTCGAGGTGCTAAACGACGACCGCGAAGAAGCCGAAGCAGACGACATCGTTCAGTATGTGCCGGAAAATCTGTATCACCTCGTCGAGGCGTATCAGATTGGCATGGAGTACTACGTGATGAAAGATGTTCTGCGGAACACCAGCATCATCACGAACTACGAGGATCTGGCGGGCACCACTCGGCAGTATGACCGCATCGGATCGCCAGACGCGAACCCGATCCCGCACTGGCGGCAAATCTGCACTCAGATTCGCCTGAAGACTGGCGGCGGCAAGGTCAACAAAATCGTGATGTCGCAGTTCACCTGGAACAAGATCCAGGAGAATCGCAACGTGCTTGCGCTCGGTCGGCTGGAGTCGTACGCCAGCGCCTACCCGCTGCAAAACGTCATCGAGGAGCTGATCGGTGCGGAACGCGGTGCCATCACGATCTCGGAGGCGATCTACAACAAAGCCACCGAGGACGACGGCACCGAAGCGCTGCGGACGTTCATTGGGCCGGACGTGCTGTTTATGCACACGCAGCCACCCAGCGTGCGCAACTTTGGCGTGGGTTTTGTGTTTGCGTTCGCCGGTGGAACCAAGGGCAGTATCACGCAGATGCCGGGTGACATTCGCTCGCCATTTGCTGTCGTGTCTTTCCCCGACTTTGGGCGCGAGACGCTGACCGGTGGCACCATCAGCCGCATTGTCGGCGGAGTGGATGCCAACGTGACCAACGCCGAAGCGGCGTATCTGGTTAAAAATGCCATAAACCCAAGCGACACGAGTTCATACGGCAATTGGCTGGCGGACTAATGCAGGCACGCCAACTGCAAGCGACAGTCAAGCGCCCCTTTGGCAAGGGGCAAGTCATCGACATTGACCAAGACGAATACGCCGGAAACCCCGGCGCGTTTGTCTGGGTCGAAGACGAAGAGGCGGCGGCAGCAGCGGAGACAGAGCGTTGCGAGCGAGAATTGGCAGAGCGGCGAAAGCAGCAGGCCGATTCAGCGCGCGCGGCGCTTCGTCACGATTTGCAGCAGCAGATCGCACGGGCACAAGCGGCGGAAACCGACGTGCAAGAGCAGATCGAACGATTGAACAAGCAGATCGCAGAGCATCGCGAACACGCCGAGTTTTGCCGAGAGCAGCTTGCGCAACTGGCAGAACCGCCGAGCGAGCAACAATCGGAGCCGGTGCCGCCATCAACCGAGCGACCCACAAAGCCAGCAGTTGACCTGCGAGGCGGAGTAAGGCGCATCCGTGGCCAATCCTAACTTTCTGACGGACGCCGATCTGTGGCGTCGCATGGGAGGGCAGGACAAGCTTACCCAACTGCTCGACCCGGAGAGGACGGGCACTTGGAACACCACCACGTCGGAAATGGCGCGGCAGGATGCGTGTAATCAAATTCTCGCGTCCGCAGGAATCCACGCAGAGCACGTCACGGATATCGCCGACTTTCGCGATAAATTCCCGCATCTGGTGACAGTGGCGGCGCAGGCAGCGATCGTACTGCTGTGGCAATATGGCAGCAGCGGGCAGGCGATGCCGGAGGGCGTGCAGGCGTTCGCGCTGGCTGTGGCGGCAGAGCGAGAGGCGCTTCAAACCAAGCGCATCAAGCAAGGGACGCCGGAATACAACCCGCAGT
>ERZ650309.951-NODE-951-length-13810-cov-4.765031_pt1 | contig 13810 bp, 11 predicted proteins | sample MGYA00376245_ERZ650309 | MGnify/ENA primary metagenome ERZ650309 (study PRJEB26733, sample SAMN07839294) | wastewater metagenome | biome: urban; feature: wastewater treatment plant; material: waste water | place: USA: North Carolina | collected 2016-04-26 ...
GGCCATAATGCTGTCCGCCATCGTGGCAACTGAAACAGCCTTTGCCACCGCGTTGATCAGGCGAAGCGTGCGCGGTGGTTTTCAAGGTTGCAGGCGAAGTTTGATTGTACCCGCCATTAATCGTGTGACAGATGCGGCAATCTCCGTTGACGTAACCAACATGCGATTTGTGCGTGAAAAACGCTCCGTAAGCTTTGCTGGGTCGGCCAAACACTGAAACATCGTCGGATCGTTGTTCCGTGTGGCAAACCATGCAACCGGATTTTTTTGCCGCTTTTTGATCCGCGCTGGCCGGTGAATGGCAAACGTAACATTCCGGATGTGCGGCTACTCCGAGCGGCGCGGGTTTGGCTGTTTGCTGATGGCAGAAACTGCAATTGGTTTTCTCGCCCGAAGGCAGGCTGTACGCGGCATGCGTTTCGTGCTGTTTGGCGTCAAACACTGCGTTGAAATCGTACCGGCGCGGAAAGTCGCGTTGCGGCGGTCGCACCGTCAGGCCTTTTGTCGTGTCATGGCAAATCGTGCAGGTTTTCTGGGGCAAGGACGTAAATTGCTGGATGTGGCATTCGACGCAAGCTTTGTGGCCGGGAAATTTCAGCCGCTGCTCTTTGTTACGGTCGGGAGTCGGCACGATGCTTTTCGCCAAATCCCGCGGATCGTGACAGGAATCGCACTTCAATTCATGCGCCTGAAATGTCCCTGGCACTTTGACTACGCCAAGGTGAGTTTGATGCGTGAAGCGTTCGTAATTTGGCGGCGCGGTTGCAGGCGTTGCCGCCGGAGTTGGCGACGGTTTGGATTGTTGTCCGCGCGTGACCAGCGGAGCTGAAAAAACCACACATAACAAAGCGCCGACCAGAAGCGCCGTAATTTTGATTGTCTTTGTCTGCATCTTATTGCGGTTTCGGTGTTGGAGTCGGTTGAAGAACTTTCTTGCCGAAATGATTCGGCGGCGGCATCGCAATGCCTTTTGCGCCGAACGCTTTGATCGTCGGCAGCGCATGACAGTAATTGCACTTCGCCGTTTCAATCGTCACAGGGCCTTCGATTTTCACCTGCATTTCTTTTTTGTGGCAATCCACACAACCTAGCGCGGTCGGTTGTTTTTCCCTGGTTTTGCGATCTTCCAGGTAAAAGTCTTTCAGCGTGTTGGCCGTCTTGGCCGTCGCGTGACAGGACAAACAATCGGAAACGGATTTGCCAATCGCGTCATCGTGCGTTTTGTGGCTGAAGGGCAAAGGCGATTTCGCGCCCGTTTTCGGCGGATTCAATTCCGTGTTGACGATTTGCCGCGCAAACCAGTGAACGTTGGCTTCTGATCCGGAAACCGGGCGATTGTCTTTCGGCGGTTTGGCGACATCCACGTGACAGCCAGCGCAGTTGGTCGCAAACGTGTTTTTCGGATTTGGTTTGTCAGGTTTGGGCGGCGAAACGATTTTCGGATCGAAGTGGCAAACAAAACATTCCGGGTGAGAAGGCGCGCTCATTTTCACTCCGGCAGCAAAATTGACTTTGGCAACAGTGACAGGCGCGACGTTCGCCGTATGGCACGAAGCGCATTCAAATTTGGTTTTGTCCAGGCCCTTGTTGGCTTTCGGATCGGTCGCCTTGGCGTCAAAAAACTTGAGCTGTCCTTTCAGCGCAGATTGCGTCGCGTATTGATCGTAATAATCCACGTGGCTGCTGTGGGCAAAGTAATCGTAAAACTGCGAAACACCGCCACCGTCAGGATTCGGAAAACGACGAACGTTTGTTTTCATTTCCCGGTTGTCCATCATTGTGGTTTTGGCGTGGCAGATGCCGCACATTTCCAATTTGGCGGCTGAACCTGTGATGGCATGACATTCGGTGCAGGCCGAATGCGTCAACGCGTTTGCGGCTCCGTTTTTGTGGCTGGGATAACCGATGGATTCCAGATCGTGCTGGTCTTTGCCAAGTTTGTCTTTCGCCACCGAACCGTGGCAGTAGGCACAATTCAATTCTGCCGTCTTGTTCGCGGCGATCAGACTTTTGACCGTACCTTTGTGGGATTTGTGCGTGAACTTGGCGAATTTCGACGGCGCGGCGGTCCGCGTTTTTTGCGCACTGACAATTTTCAAGAAATCGTAACTACGCCATGTGACGCCAACGCTGACAATGAACAGAATGATGACCAGTCGCTTCATGGTTTACAGGTTCGGGTTTACAGGTTCGGATGACGAGGAAATTTCACGAAGGGCAAACGAACGCCGCGCACAAAAAACTGATCCGCGCGAATTGCTTCAGGAGCTTCAAAACCTACGCTGCCCGCAGCGGCAACAATGTCGTCCTGATCTATGCCGTCGCCGCTGATGCCAATGGCTCCAACTAGGACGCCGTTTTTGTATAACGGCACGCTGCCCGCAAAAATTTGAATGCCTTGCGGCAAATTGGGAATCGCTGTGCAGCTTGTCACGGGCAATCCGCTTAGAACTCTGACCAGCGCCGATTTGACCAGCGCGATTTGCAAACCGTTGTTGAACGGCGACCAGACGTTGATCGGTTTGGAAAACGGCCCGTTGGTCGTGCCGTCAATTCCATCCGGAAAAAACGGACGGCTTAAAAATCCACCGGCGCGGTCACTGAAAGCGATTGCGCCATCCATCTTGATCCCATCGGCGGCGGCGGCGTCCACAAACTTGGCGAACTTGCCTGCTTCAGCGGCGCGCAATTCTGCTCCGGCTGTGGCTTTGCTGAAAAAAGCCGCCGTGCGACCTTTTTGCGCGCTGACATCAAATCCGAAAATCGGCGCGTCCTGTGTGCTGAACAATCCGATTACCGTTCCGTTCACATCCACGACGGCTATGTTGACTTCGGCGGGCGAACCGACGGGTTGGCGAATTGCGGCGCGCGTTCGATACGCCTGCTGCGCGGCTTGGGTAATGATCTTGGTCACGTCGGCGGCGGTCAGCAGTTGGGAACCAGCGGCGACGCCATCTTTGAATGGAAAGTAGCGCGCATCAATTCTGCCCGGAACTCCGCCAAGCGTGAGCGGCGAAAACCTGGAAGCCGCCGCCGCGCGAATCGGAAAATCCGCCAACACGGTTCCTGGCAAGCTGGCAAACGCTGGCGCAGGTCCGCCAGTTTGCGATGCGTTGACGAATGGCAACCGAACGCCGTCCACCACAATTTGATCGCCGCGAATGGCCGCCGGAGCTTCAAACCCCAGACTGGCAGCAACCGCGATGATCTCTTCCGGCGATTGATCCTGATCGGAAGCGTCCAAATCCACGGAATACAATCCGTCGCCTTCAATGCCAACTCCACCTGCAGCCACGCCGTTTTTATAAATTGGCGCGCTGCCCGGATCGCCCGACAACCCCAGCGGCAGGTTCGGCATTTTCACGTCCGAACAAGGAAGCTGGGAAAACTGCACGCCAAACAATGGCCCGCCGGGAGTGAAATTCACCTTGGGCGGAATGTGTTCCTGAATGATGAAACTGGCCGTGCGCGTCGTAAACGCATTGCCCTGCGTGCTGAAAAACGCGGGAGTTCCGGCTTTGGAAATCGCCGCCAGCGCCGCTCCGTCGCGCAACGCACCTGGCGGCGCGACAAAACTGCCGTCGGGATTTCTCAAAGGAATGACAAATTCATTCAGGCCGTCCGCGTCGGCGGGTTTGCCCGCAGCGCCAGTTTGCAGATTGGTTGACCCGATTTTGATGTCGCTGCGCGCGCCATTCATCTTGAACACGCCGAGCACAGTTCCTTCTTTGTCAGTGACGGCAACCGTGACGGGCAATCCGATTTGCTGAGCGCGTCCGACGGCTTGCGAGATGATTTTTCGCACGTCGTCTTCGGTCAGGGAATTTTGCGAGGGAACCGCTTCGCCGGACATTTTCAATTGAACTGTATTGCTGGCTCGGCCATCGGCAACCAGCGTAACGTCGGTTGTGCCGCCGGGCATGTTCGGCGGCAGCATCAAATTGATCTGATCCAGTCCGGCAAAAAATCCTTGCGCACCGACATACAGCGGCGTGATTTCCGTTCCGCCGATACGAACTTTCAACCCGTTCACATTTCGCAATCCAGTTCCGAACAGCAACAGATAATTTGGCCGCCAGGTACTGCCGGGATTTACCGCACGCGCCGAACCGTCCGCGTTGGCGACGCTGTCGTAACTCGCTCCGTCAAAGGTGGTCAACGCGACCGGCAATCCGCGTCCGGTGTACGACACGGTGAAAATCGCCGGAGACGATTTCATCAACTGCAATTCTCCGCGCGAAGTTTCGCCATTGCCGGAGGTGATGACGATTTGCGCCACGCCCAGCGCGGCTTGTTCAGGAATCAGGTAATTGATTTGCCCCGGCGACACGAAAAATAGTTGTGCAGAAAATTCGACGTTGCGGCTGTCAATCACTCGAATGGATGTGCCCGCCAGGCTCGTCGGCAATGGAACCACCTGGGCCGATTCCAACCGCGTTGCCAGATTCGTCCCAAACGCGGCAGCAATGGAACCCGGAGCCAACGGCCCGGCAAAGCTTGCGGCATTGACGCTGACGACGGCGGCATTGCCCGCGCGCGCAGCATTGGTGTCACCGGATTGCAGAGTGATCAACACGGTTCCGCCGATGATGGCAGCGATGATGGCAACAAATTTGATGCTGCGAATGCTGAGCAAAAACCTGGCGCGCATCTGTCTGAACCTCTCTTGTTTGATGTGAAAAGGGACGCTGATTCAAAAGACTTACCACGCGTGAAAACGCGGCTGACTATAGCCTTGTGTCTCGCACAGCCGCAAGCGAAAAATCGGCTCGCTCAACGCCAAACGAATTTACGACAAAAGGGTTAAACTGCGATTTACTACAGGGAAGACGAGTTGTTAGAATCCGCTCCGTCAACGAAGCTGTACAAGCATATTTTTCCCGCACGAACCCAAACTTTATGCCAGAAACAAAGATCAGAGTGTTGTTAGCCAAACCCGGTCTGGACGGCCACGACCGCGGAGTCAAAGTCATTGCTCGCGCGTTGCGCGACGCCGGTATGGAAGTCATCTACACCGGCTTGCGCCAGACGCCTGAACAAATCGTCAACGCCGCCTTACAAGAAGACGTGGACATTGTCGGATTGTCCATTTTGTCCGGCGCGCATATGACCATCTTTCCACGCGTGTTGGAATTGATGAAGGAAAAAGGAATGGACGATGTGTTGCTGTTTGGCGGCGGCATTATTCCCGATGACGATATTCCGAAACTAAAGGCGGCCGGCGTTAGCGAAGTCTTCTTGCCCGGCGCTTCCACCGAAGACATCATCAAATACATCCGTGAAAACGTGAAACCTCGCGATTAGATCACTGGCCGATTGTTATCGGCACGTCCCGTTCAGCAACGTTGCCGAAAAAGTCCGCCGCAACAATGCGCAACGTGTAATCGCCCGAAGCCAGTTTCGATGTGTCAAAGAAATCTTCCCGCACTACGCCTTTGCGCAAAGTGTTTGTGGCGATGTAATTGAAAACTGTAGGCCCTTCGTATCCGGAGCGACTGCCTGGAGCGTACACCAGCGCGGACTGGCTCCAATCTGAAGGCAAGCGGTCGAATTCGATGTTGCGGCGCGTCTGGTCAAAATTCGGCAGCGGCGCTCCGGCGACACTCAACACCTGATACCCGATTCGATACAACCCCAACCGTCTGTGTTTGGCATTTCCGTCGGCTTGATCGTACGCGCGAACGAAGATTCGCAGCTTTCCGGCCAACGACACTCGCGCAGATTCCTTCTGCTTCCCGGCTTTCTTTTCCGCTGAATCAAAAATAGGCAAGCCGTGTTCATCGCCGATGACGACCGCTTCGATCACTGGCGCGACGGTGTCGGTCAACCCGGGCAGCCGCAACACCGAAAGCGCATTGAATTCATTCCCCCACTGACCGGCAATCAAATGTACGTGGTTCAATCGGTTCAACGCGCCGATGGGGTCTCCGGCGTTGAACCGCGTCCCGCGCCGCAACCGCACATCAGTAATTTGTCTTTCGGCGTTTCGGCGAAAGCTCACGGCTCCGTTGGCAAAATTCGGCAGCAACTGGTCATCTTTATCGCGACCGATTTTGACGTGAATGTAGCCAAACAGCGGCAAGCGCACGCGTTCCCGAATGGTTCCGACGCTTTCAACCGCCAGCGGCAAAGTCACCGGTTCAGAAAACACCGCGCGCGCCAATTCGCCATACGCTCCGGGAATGTCCAATCCATTGTGAAACCACGCTTCGCCGCCCGAAGAAATTTCGCCGCGCACTTCGCCCAGCGTTCCGGCAATTTCTCTGGGACGTTCCGGCGGATCGAACGGCCAACGCGGCGCGACAAGTTGCCGCATTCGGTCGGCGGACAACGCGATAGCATCCGGGTCAAATGAAATTCCCAACTTCGATTCAGCGGGAATCATTGCGCGAATCATGCTGGAACCGCTTTCGGCAAAGGCGAGCGCTCCATCGGGCAACACCGCTAGGCCGGTTGGCCGGTTCAGGTGCACATCGGGCAATTCAGTTTTGACCAGCACTTTGTCTTCCAGCGAAACCGTTTTGATCGAACCAAACGCGTCAGCAACATAAAAGGATTTCTTGTCGCGGATGGCGATTGCCATCGGCTCACCGAAACCGGTTTCGATCAAATAACTATCGCGTTCGCTGGCTTGGCCAAGACCTGCCAGCGTCATAACCCGGCCATCCAACGCGACACGGCGAATGCGGCGATTGCCAGTGTCGGCAACCAGCAACGAACCTTCGTCGGTGACAGCAATTCCGCACGGAGTATCGAACCGAGCCTCTGCGCCAGCGCCATCGGCAAATCCCGGTTCGCGCCCGCCCGCCAAGGTGCGAACCTGACCGGCAGTCGAAATCACGCGAATGCGGTCGTTGTACGTATCAGCGACAAAAATCGTCCCGTCTTCAGCAACGGCTAAACCGACGGGCGCGTTGAACCGAGCTTCAGCGGAATTGCCGTCAGCATCGCCGCTGATTCCAGGTTGTCCGGCAACGACGCTGACGGATTTTGTCTTGGGATTAATGCGGACGATGGTGTGCGCTCCGGTGTTGGCGACAACCAGATTGCCGTCCGGGTCAAAGGCGATGGCTGATGGCGTTTCCAGATTTTCGGCGACGACGGACATTTTCAGCGGCGAATTGTTTTCGTAACTTCCCGCCGCCAACCGAAAGACGCGCCCGGTAATGCTTTCGCTGAAGTAAATGTTGCCGTCTTCGTCCGCCGCCAACCCGAATGGTTCGTAGTATTTTTCGGCGGGCGATTGGACGTACCCCAGCGTGGCAGTTCGAGCAAACACCGGCGTCGGTTGATGCCTGCGCCAGACAAACCAGAACAAGACAGCCAGTGAAATTGCCGCCAGCACCATCAGCCATTTGAAATTCAGGAGTTGAAATTTCCAGTCGCGCTCAGTTGGGTTCACGCGGCGCAGTGTAGCCGGGCGAATTGCTTTTTGGCGAGCGTTGATTGCGGTTTCTCATCGCTCTACACTGTGCGGCATGCAAATCGTCAATCGAGCAAACCTGTCGCCAGACGCAATCCGCGAGTTGGAGCGCGCCTGGCCGGAATTCGGCACGCTGCAACAATTTGTTGCCTGGGGCAGCCGTCAGCAACCGGCGGCCTTGTTGCTGGACACAATTCCGTTGGACGAATACACGCACGAAGTCATTTCCGGCTGGCGCGATGGGTTGTTTCTGATTTTCAGCGCAACCTGACACGGAACCATTACGGCGGTCGCCGTGTGGGATCATCGGCCCAGTGCCGAAGAATTGCTGGAAATCAAAATTGCCGAAGGCTGGCAACCGACCGTATCGCCGCTGCGCGATGGAGATCAAGTGCTGGGGCACGCAGCCTGTCTGCTGCATTGAGCAAAACTTATGGCCAGAGGCTGGGAAAGCAAATCCGTCGAAGATCAACTGGAAGAACGCGAACGCGCCAAGCGCGAAGCTGCGCTTCCCGTTTCCACCGAAGCGCCTGAACATCGGCAGCGGCGCGAATCGTTGCAGTTGATGCGCAGCCGATTGGGGGAACAAGTCAAATCGGCTCGGTCCGACGCGCATCGTAAATCGCTGGAAAACTCCCTGGCGGCAATCGAAACGGAACTGGATGCGCTGTGACCAAGCAATCAGGTCAGCTTGCAAATGAATGAACGGGATAGCGACAGAGCACACAGAGACCGTATAGGACTGTAAATTCTCTGTGGCCTCTGTGGCTTCCGTAAGCCTGATTGAAAACCGACCTAACACCTGAAACCTGACACCGACAACCTGGTTTATGAACGAAACTCAAAAAATCGAACCCGCTCCTGCAACGACGGCTCAGCGATTGAGCCAAACGACGCCCTTTTCCGAAACTGCGGAACCGCAAAAAACCGATCGAGGCATTGGCTTTTACCTGCGCGGCAGTTGGCTGTTTTTCAAAAAGATGTGGCCGACCATTTATGAACTGACTTCGACGGAAACGTATGTCAACGCTTCGGCCATCGCGTTCAACATTATGTTGTCGTTCTTTTCGTTCGTGGTCCTGATTGGCAGCTTTCTGATTCACATTGCCGGTTCGCAGCGCGCATACGAAACGCTGTTTCGGCTGATGCGGTCGTTGATGCCCAAAGAATCCGGCATGCTGCTGAACAGTCTGGACACCGTGACACGCGGACCGGCGGGAAAAGCCACGTTGTTTTCGTTTGGCTTGATGATTTTTTCGGCCTCAGGCGTGTTCCAGCCGCTGGAAGCTGCGCTGAATCGCGCCTGGAAGTTTCCGGAACGGAATTTTGTCAAACAATACCTGGTGTACATGCTGATGGTCGTGGTCTGTTCGATCATCATTTTGTGCCCGGTCGCGCTGGGCAGCTTTTACGATTACGTTCTGGTCGGCATTTTCGGCCAATCTCCGGTGCGCGACTGGTTTTTTAAAATCGTAGGGCCGATGATGTCGTTGCCCTTTTTGGCCTTATTGTTTTTCGTCATTTACTACTTCATTCCGAATGGCAAAGTGAAACTGAACCAGGTTGTTTTCACTTCGGTAGCGATTGCGGTCTTGTGGCTGCTGGTAACATTTATTTTCTGGCTGGCGCTGCCGTTATTTGATTTCGGCAACAGTTACAATCAATTATCTTCGCTGATGGCGTTGGTGACCTGGGTCTTCATTTCTGCTTTCATTCTGATTATGGGAGCGGATTTGTCCGCGAGGCAGATCATTCCCCAATCCTGGACCGGCTGGATGCCGTTGAAGGCGACCAAGAAGCTGGATGAAGCGCAGGTTTCGACTCCACAGGCTTCGCAAGTTCGATAAGGCCGAGCGTTCAACTCGGCGAACCGCTACGTTACCCCTTTACGCAGCAAAAGTTGGAGGTAGTCATGAAACGTCAGGTCTTCGCACGCCTGTTGGCTGTGCTGCTGCTTGTAGCGGGTGTCACCGCCATCCTTCATTTGTCCGCCACTGCGCAATCCGGACGCAAACCCAAGCCGGAATCCGCCAACCCCAAACACAAAACCATTGATCCGGACGCCGACGACAATCCGGACAAATCCAACAAAGCGCTGGCGGACAACACGCCTGTGGCGGTTGGCGAAGACGGCACACTAAAGATGGACACGACCATGGTGACCATTCCGGTGACCGTGCTGGATCACAATGGCAATTTCGTCCCCACGTTGAAGCGCAAGGATTTTGAGCTTTACGAAGACGAGATCAAACAGGAGATCGAACACCTGCGCCCGGTCGAAGAACCGTTTCACGTCGTGTTGTTGCTGGATACATCTGAAAGCACCGCGTTCCGACACGAAGACATTCAGGCAGCCGCCTTTGAATTCGTTCAGCAATTGCGCAAAGACGATAAAGTAATGATCGCTTCGTTCGACAGCCAGATCGAAGTCTGGTGCGAATTCACCAGTTCCCGCGAAACGCTTCGCAATGCCATTTATCGCGTCAACCGGGGCGGCAGCACGCGGCTTTACGACGCCCTGGATTTAATCGTCAATGACGAGCTGAGCAAGATTCAGGGCCGAAAAGCCATCGTCCTATTCAGCGATGGCGTTGACACGTCCAGCCGCTACACTTCCCGGCGGGCGCTGCAATTGATCGAAGAAGCTGACGCATTGGTGTATTCGGTTTACTACGACACGGGTTACGACGGCCAAAACGGTCCCATGAGCGGTCCAGGTGGGACTCCACCGATCGGTGTGCCGGGCAGAACGCCGCCGATTAGCAGACCGGGCAGCCGCTGGCCTTTTCCCATGTATCAACTGCCGGGACAAAATCGCAGAGGCGGCAGACTTCCCTCTGCCGAAACCGCTCGCGGCAAACAGTTTATGGAAGACGTTGCCAATCGCAGCGGCGGGCGGTTTTACCAGGCGTATTCGCTGAGCAACCTGAGCAACGCCTTTGCCCAAATTGCCGAAGAGCTTCGCAAGCAATACGCCTTAAGTTATTACCCGACAAACGCCGCGCAAGACGGTTCGTATCGCCGGGTCAAAGTTCGTATCAGTCCAAACAGCCAGCATCAGGGAGTGATTGTGCGCTCACGCGACGGTTACCGCGCCGCTTCGAAAAACAAACAGCAGGACGCCGAAACCAAGAAAGGCAATCGCCCGGTGCTGAAACGTCGAACCCAGGCCGATTCAAATTGAACACAACTTGAATCCTAAAACAGGAAGCACCCAAAATGCCTAAAACGGTCTTTCTTCTCACTGTTTTTTGGCTGTTGACGCTGCTTGCTACGGCACAGGAACCAGCGGCTCAGTCGTTCAACTTTGCGGCGAATCAGTCCGTGTATGTCATCGCCGTAAAGTCCTCTGTGCCGCACGACCCCAATATATGGCTGCAACTTCATCGAAAAACAGCACAATTCCCTCCTGGATTTGGTCAGCGCAACACCTCTTCGCAAACGGATTCCTCCGGACGCGCCACGCTGGAAAGATCGCCTACGGAACGAACTACGCTCGAACGCGAGACATCCACTCGCCGAGTACTTCCGCCGCCTGAACCTCAACTCAAAAAATTGATCGAAGAAGAATTCTTGAAACAGAAAAAATTCAAATTGGCAGATTCGCCGGAAAACGCCCACTTCATCTTTTTCGCACACGGCGAATACATTTTTTCTTTCATTTCTTCGAACGGTAACAGACGCGGTGGCGGGGTGGTGATCGGAGCAGCCGCTCAAGACGACTCCAACACGGAGCTAAACACTTTGGCTCGGTTAAATCTGGCTGCAATTCCCGCTTCGGAATATCGCCAGTGGAACAGTGACGTTGCGAACCTGTTTGAAAAAGCCAAATGGCGCGAAGTTGCTTTGGGAGAATTTCGCAGCGACCCACAGCCCAGTTATCAAGAACCGCCCACGAAAAAGCTGGTTCAGCAATTCCACAAACAAGCCTTGAAGAAGTAGTTTCCGTCGTTATCACCACGGAGGAAATCATGAAAAATCGCAGGCAGTTGCTAATCCTGGCGTCTATCCTTTTCGTCGGCCTAGTTGGCAATACGTACAGTCAGACGCCTCTTCCCAAACAAGACCCGCCGCCCACCACGGAAAAACCAAAGCCCAAATTGAAGATGCCCGACGAAGACCCGACCGCAACGCCCCAAAAGCCGAAAAAGCCAGATGAAGACTTCACGCTCAAGCTGGACACGGCTTTGGTCAACGTGCCTGTGTTGGTGCTGGATCGCAATGGCAAATATCTGCCCAACTTGAAGCGCGAAGATTTTGAAATTTACGAAGACTCCATCAAGCAGGAAATTGACCGATTCAGCTCCATGGAAGCGCCGTTCAACGTGGCGCTGATGTTGGATACCTCCAGCAGCACACGCTTCAAGTTGGAAGACATTCAACGCGCGGCGATGGCTTTTTCCGATCAGCTTCGCCAGCAGGACAAACTGATGGTGGTTTCGTTCGACAGCAAAATTTATGTGGATTCCGAACTGACAGGCGACCGCAGGCAAATACGGCAGGCAATTCTACAAACGCGAACCGGCCCGGCGACCCGGCTCTATGACGCGGTAGATTTGGTTTTGACTGAACGACTGAACAAAATTGAAGGGCGAAAAGCTGTGGTGTTGTTTACTGACGGCGTGGATACCACCAGTCGCATTGCCAGCGCACTAAGCACATTGGAACTGGTCGAAGAATCGAACGTGTTGGTTTACGTCGTTCAATATGACACCAAAAATGATATTCCAAATAACCCAAGAATCATTACAGCAACGCCACAGGGAAAAATTGTTTCCGACAAAATGGTTCAAATTTTCGGGGCTAGCGAAAAAGAATACCTGCACGGAGACAATTATCTGACCGAAACCGCCGACCGCAGCGGCGCGCGGCTGTACAAAGCCGAAACCATCACGGATGTGAACCAGGCGTTTGCGCAAATCGCCGACGAGCTTCGCCACCAGTATTCGCTGAGCTATTACCCGGCCAATGAAAAACGCGACGGCAATTACCGCAAAATCCGAGTCGTCGTCAGCCAAGCTGACACCGTCGTCCGCGCGCGCAAAGGCTATCGAACCGCCAGCGAAACCCAGGCAAAGGAAATCAAACAATGACCGGCCAAAACGGCTGGCTTGCCGCATTCGGGCAATCATCCGGAAGTTTTACGCTTGTGTCTTTTCCCATTCTTCAACCTGGGACTTGGTGCGATTAAGCGAAATCTTTTCCGTTGTAATTTTTGTGATCCAGTCGGCAGGAATTTTCATCGGATGCGTCAGAATAAAACCACGGGCGATAATCACGCCGCTCAATCGCCAATCCGGTTCGCTGAACAACACTTCCTGAACTTCGCCGACTTTGTGATTATCGCTGGATTCCACCAACAACCCACGGCTGATGACACTTTCGCTGGGAGCAAGAAGCGGGTCAGTCACGCGAACTCCCGGCGGATCGTAAGGATCACCCAGCGCGTGCGCCACCACTGGCACAAAGTAGTTAATCCAATCTCCCGGTTTAACCTTCGAGCGTGGATGCTCCAAATGTTCCTGATCCAATTGATCCAGCCGCGCGTAATGCTGCATTTCAAAATTGGGCAACGCCGCCACTTCCTCTTCGGAGTGGCTGATATGAACCTGATCGTGCCCGGCGCTGGAAACCCAGCCAATCGGCATTAGCCGAAGCTGTGACTGAAACGCACCTCCCTGCTTCACCACCAGATGTGAAGCTTCGTAAGCTGCACAATCCAATACTACCTGCTCAACTCGCCCAACGTCCTGATTGCCGCTCAAGACTGCGGCTCCAATGTTTATCTCTTTCATAACGGCATAACTCTTTTGGGAATTGTTTTGAACTACGAATCGAGGATTAACGGGTCAAAGACACGAGCGCGGGTTCAACCACCTCTTCGCCTTTTTCGTCGTGAACTCCAACGGCGGCGTCAAGTTCAGCGGCGATGTCCCCGACGCCAGCCGACAGGGATTTGAAATCGAAGAGTTCCGGATCCATCAAGTGTGTTTTCACCACATTGCCTAGCGCCGTGAGCATGGATTTGCGCACTTTCGGAATTTCCTGCTGCAATTCGTCAATCAGGCGCTTCATGCGTTTGCGCTTCAGGTTTTCCTGCGACCCGCACAGGTCGCACGGAATGATGGGGAAATTTTGTGTCGCGGCGAATTCAGCCAAATCCTTTTCCCAGATGTACGCCATGGGGCGGATGACCGTGTTGCGTCCGTCGTCCGAGCGCAGAATCGGCGGCATGGCCTTCATCGTGCCGATGAACAAAAAGTTCAGCAGAAAGGTTTGCAGAATGTCGTCGGCATGATGGCCGAGCGCAATTTTGGTGCAGCCTTCTTCAACAGCCACGTCGTACAAAATTCCTCGGCGCAAGCGGGAACAGACTGAGCAATAGGT
>ERZ650309.952-NODE-952-length-13800-cov-8.277192_pt1 | contig 13800 bp, 13 predicted proteins | sample MGYA00376245_ERZ650309 | MGnify/ENA primary metagenome ERZ650309 (study PRJEB26733, sample SAMN07839294) | wastewater metagenome | biome: urban; feature: wastewater treatment plant; material: waste water | place: USA: North Carolina | collected 2016-04-26 ...
TTGTTGGGCACAAATCGACTGCGCCTAGTGGATATTTTTTCGACCAAACATTATTGATTGATACTCCTCTTAAGGTTGAGTTCTTTAAACATCTGCCGAGCTTATGACAGGGATTGGGATCATTGGCACGTTTGCAGGACTTCTGCTTGGTTTGCTGATGTTTGATCCTGCGGGTGATCCCGCCAATGTACAAAACAGTCTGGACGATTTGCTCCACGGCGTCAGTGAAGCGTTTGTTGCTTCTGGTGCTGCCATTTTATTTGCGATGTGGACAACCTATATTGAAAAATCAAAACTGCGGGCAGCGTATGCAAACTTAGAAGAATTGACCGCTTGTATTGACCGGATTTTTGAAGCTGATGACGTGGGAGAAGAGTACCTCGAAAAACTGGTTAAATCCTCTGCTGAAAGCGTTACTCAGACCAAACAACTCAAAGACAGCTTAGTCGATGACCTCAAAACGATGATGACCAATATCATCAGTGCGCAACAACAGTCACAGCAAGAGCTGGCTCAGCGCTTAATTGAAGCGTCAGCGCAAAATAGCCGTGATATGGCAGCACAAATTGGTCAATCGATTACGGATTCCTTGCAAAACCCTCTTGAGAAGATTGCCAATAGCGTACAGCAAGTGAGTGGTGATCAAGGTGCTGCCGTCCAAGATCTACTGACCGATGTATTGACTGCATTTATGAATCGTTTGGAGTCTACTTTTGGCAGTCAAATGAGCGGCATGAGTGAGATGATGGGGCAATCTGTCAGTGCCATGCGCGAGATGCAAGCAGGGTTTAACCAGTTAATTGCTGATATGCGTCAAACCAATGAAAGCTCTGCTCAAGCCCTAGAGCAGCAAATGATGAGTATGCTCACCCAAATTCAGCAGAAGCAGCACGACATGGGTGACACCATGAACGAGATGTTGAAGCAAGTACAAAAAAGCGTTGCGAGTATTGGCGATACGGGCACACAAGCTGCCGAGCAAATGAATGCGCAGATTACCGACATGCTATCGCAAATGAATCAGACCATTGCAGCAATGATGGCTGATATTGGTCAGCAACGCGTAGCGCAAGATCGTTTGGTGATGGAAAATCAACAAGCACTACATCAAACCACCACAGGGATGATGGATGAGCTAAAAGCCCAGATCACACGGTTGCTTGAAGAAAGCCAAATCGCCATCCAATCACATCGCCAGAATATTGATAAATTGAGTCAAGTCACCGTCAGCAGCATTACAGGCATGAATGACGGTGCAGAAAAAATGCGCTTGGCTGCCGATCGGTTTAATAGTGCAGGTCAGTCACTCAATCAAGTCACCGAAGGCAGTAGCCAGTTGCTGGCTCAGGTCAACACCATTGCAAGTGGCTTAAGCAATACTACCAGGGGTAGTCTCAGAAAACGTAAAAAATCGTACGCTAAGCCTATTGAAGCGGTCTTAGTGGCCTGAATTTGCCTACACCGGTTTTGACACGGCTGCGCCATAGGTAATCACCTGTCAGATTGATATGCTCCCATCCCAGAGGCGACAGGTATTTCAACAACGTCTCATCGACAGCATGCCCGTTCTCACGCAATGCGTTTGTGGCTCGTTCCAGATAGACCGTATTCCACAGCACGATGGCAGCGGTAACCAAGGTCAGACCGCTCGCTCTGTAGCGCTGCTGCTCGAAACTACGGTCGCGGATTTCGCCTAGCCGATTGAAGAACACGGCCCTAGCCAACGCGTTTCGTGCTTCACCTTTGTTCAACCCAGCATTCACACGGCGACGCAACTCCACACTTTGCAGCCAGTCCAGAATAAATAGCGTACGCTCAATGCGCCCCAGCTCGCGCAGGGCGACTGCCAGTCCGTTCTGGCGTGGATAGCTGCCGAGCTTTCTCAGCATCAGCGAGGCCGTTACCGTACCTTGCTTGATCGACGTGGCAAGTCGCAGGATATCTTCCCAATGGGCACGAATGGCCTTGATGTTCAGCCGATCGCTGCTCACCATCGGCTTAAGCGCATCATAGGTGATATCGCTTTTGGGGATGAATAGCTTGGTATCACCCAAGTCACGGATGCGCGGTGCGAAACGGAATCCCAGCAAGTGCATTAAGCCAAAAACGTGATCAGTAAAACCTGCTGTGTCAGTGTAGTGCTCCTCAATACGCAAATCTGCTTCGTGATACAGTAGGCCATCAAGCACGTAGGTCGAGTCACGCAAACCCACGTTGATCACTTTAATATGGAATGGGGCGTACTGGTCGGAAATGTGGGTATAGAAGGTTCGCCCTGGACTGCTGCCATATTTTGGATTGATGTGCCCAGTACTCTCAGCTTTGCTGCCAGTTCTAAAATTTTGACCATCTGATGATGACGTCTTGCCATCGCCCCAATGCGCGGCGAAGGGATGGTTAAGCTGAGTATTAACCAGTTCCGCCAAGGCTGTTGCGTAAGTTTCGTCACGGATGTGCCAAGCTTGTAGCCAAGAGAGCTTGGCATAAGTCGTGCCAGGGCAGGACTCAGCCATTTTGGTCAGCCCCAAATTGATCGCATCGGCCAAGATGGTAGACATGAGCAAATGCTTATCTTTGACCAGATGACCCGATTTCAGATGCGAGAAATGCTGAGTAAACCCCGTCCACTCGTCCACCTCCAATAACAACTCGGTGATTTTAATATGTGGCAATGCCATTGCCGTCTTGTCGATCAGCGTCTGCGCGGTATCAGGCACCGCCGCATCTAGTGGTGTGATCTTCAAACCTGATGCGGTGATGATGGCATCCGGCAAATCATTTGCCAGCGCCATGCGATTAACGGTGGCAAGCTGGGTTTCCAGCAACGTCAGTCGCTCATGTAAATACAGATCGCAATGGGTGGCCACAGCCAGCGGCAACTCGTTGGACTGTTTGAGATTGGAGAATCTCTCGGCTGGTATCAAGTAGTCCTCGAAGTCTTTGAACTGTCGTGATCCTTGTACCCAGATGTCGCCAGAACGCAGCGCGTTCTTCAGTTCCGACAACACACACAGCTCGTAGTAGCGTCGGTCAATACCCGCATCGGTCATCACCAACCTCTGCCAGCGCGGCTTGATAAAGCTAGTCGGTGCATTGGCGGGCACTTTGCGGGCGTTGTCGGTGTTCATACCACGCAGCACATCAATGCCTTCGAGCAAGTTTTTAGCGGCAGGTGCAGCGCGTAGCCTGAGTGCGTCGAGGAATTCAGGCGCATATCGACGCAGGGTGGCGTAACTCTCGCCGATACGGTGCAGAAAATCAAAATCTTCCGGCTGCGCAAGCTTCTGCGCTTCGGTAACGCTCTCAGCAAAAGCATGCCATGATATAACGGCCTCAATAGCGGCAAACGGATCGCACCCAGACTGCTTGGCGTCGATCAATGCTTGGCCGATACGTCCATACAAGCGAACCTTGGCGTTGATCGCCTTGCCAGACGCTTGGAATTGCTGCTGATGTTTGGTCTTCGCTACGTTGAACAGTTTGCCTAGTATTCGATCGTGTAGGTCGATAATCTCATCAGTGACGGTGGCCATGCCCTCAATAGCAAGTGCCACTAACGTGGCGTAGCGCCGTTGTGGCTCAAACTTAACCAAGTCGGCAGGCGTCATCTGCCCGCCCTCGCGGGCGATCTTGAGTAATCTGTTCTGGTGAATTAGACGTTCAATATCAGCGGGTAAATCCAACGCCTGCCAAGCTTTGAGGCGCTCGATGTGTTCAAGCATGTGGCGCGAATTTGGTTTGACGGGTGACTGGCGTAGCCAAGACAGCCAAGTGGTTTTACTGTTGTCACGACGCTTGAGCAGATCGTCGAGTCGATGCCTGTGTATATCCGACAACTGTTCAGACAAGGCTGCATAGATGCGCCGGTTGGCACGGGTGATGGCTTCAGCACAGACACGTTCGATCACATCCAGTGTCGGGATGATGATGCGCTGGTGACGTAAAGCATCAAGGAGATTGGCGGCTAGCACAACGCCTTGATCAGATTGCATGGCCAGTTCAGTTGTTGCATGCACAGCTTGCTTGTAGTGCGCTAAGCCAAACGGCTCTACGCACAGGTAGGCTCGTAACTCAAGCAGGTGTTCTCGTCGTGTTTCCTCGCGCTCAGCATACTGTGACCAACACATCGGATCGGTGCGTAATTGGCGGCCGACCCAATGCAACAATACGACTGGCACACTGGATTCGGGCAGGAGACCTTGACCAGGGTGGCGCAGTAGGCATAACTGCACTGCGAAACCCAATCGGTTTGCATCGCCGCGCCGCTGACGGATCAACGATAGGTCGGCCTCGCTGAGTGTGTAGTGCCGAATCATTTCATCGTTTGAATCTGGAAAGGCCAACAGGCTTTCCCGCTCGACAGCGGATAGTATGGAGCGACGAGGCATACTAACTCCTTCTTAAAAACGATGGTTTATAAGAGCCTTGATAGGATACTTGCCACGCAACCACACCACATGGCTTTACGGTTCTCAAAAACCATTCTCACAAGCATGTTATCATTTGAATCCATCCTCACGAGTTATGAGAGAAAATAAGTCATGCTGATTGGCTATGCTCGCGTTTCAACACAAGACCAAAACTTGGAGCTGCAACGTGAGGCATTACTTCGCGCTGGCTGTGAAAAAATCTTTGAGGACAAAGTCAGTGGTGCTCAATCCGATCGTCCTAGTCTGACCAAGGCCATCGAGATACTGCGTGCAGGGGATACCTTGGTAGTTTGGAAGCTGGATCGACTTGGCCGGAGTGTGAAACAGTTGATTGGTTGGGTCAGTGATCTACAGGCGCAGGGCGTACAATTTCGTAGCCTCACAGATGCAATTGATACAGGAACAGCATCTGGACGTTTCTTTTTCAACATCATGGCAAGTCTTGCGCAGATGGAGCGGGAGTTGAATGTTGAGCGAACCCGTGCTGGTTTGGCGGTGGCACGTCAACTCGGGCGCAAAGGCGGAAGACGACCTAAAATGACACAGAGTAAGTTGGCATCTGCTCGCACTCTACTGGCAGGGGGAATGCCGCCTAAAGATGTCGCCAATAATTTGGGGGTTTCTGTCGCAACGCTGTATCGGTGGTTGCCAGCCTCAACGCGATCTTAGCGTACGATTTTTTCCGTTTTCTGAGACGACCCCAACTCAAGGTGCCATTGAAAAACCGATCTGCAAAAGCAAAATACAACACACCATTCTTTGTATCTTTGACGTAGGTAAGCGCACCTGATACCGAAGGAATCACTGTATCAATCCGCCCCCCCTCAATCACTAAAGCATTTTGCTCTACACTCGAAACACTCACCTCAACGGTGCGCTCATCAGCTTTTTCAACGTACTGAGTCGCATGACTGATGCCTGAGCACAGCAAAAGACCGAGCAGGGTCAGCTTATTGTTCAATGATAGTGCCTTGCTCATCGCGGACGACCTCTTTCACTTTTGAGACGTATAAACGGCCTGTGGATCTGAAAATGAACTCCACAAAATATTCTTTGGGTTGGGTATTCACGATTTTGTCTGCCATATAGGTAGTTAAAGTACCTTTAACAAACACCATGTTTTGATCAGGCATTGCCTCTATAGTGCTAGATGACCAAATTGTTGAAATTTCATCTTTTTTGATGCGTTCAGCATTCGTATCAAGCTTTGTTTTTAATGCAGGATATTGCTCAGGATCGACCATCTTGAGCACGCTTTCATTATTAAAATCAATGGTACTAGGATTCACATTAAACATACGGGTCAGTACATATTCTGCCATGTCGGACAGATACTCTGGATTTGAGCCATACCCACTAATGACATAAGGTCTTGAGATCACTGGCGGAACAATCCTGACTGAATCACGACTCAACACATAAAACAGTAATCCTGTTTGTGCAAAGGTCGATAAACCCAACACAACAGCCATACCTCGTAAAAAACGATTTTGATTGCGAATCTGGTCAAGACTCGCCTTACTTTTTTCGGGATGCATGACCTAACCGTTAAGTTCACGAACGTGGGAGGGAGGGAGTGCTTTGGGTATCGGCACTCCACTAATCCAATAGAGATAATGCGTTGTCATGCCAGGATGCTGACCAGCCTTAAACTTATTGAGGAAAAAACCCAATATCCCTCCAATCACCATCCCTGTGATTGGATAGTTTAATGACACGCCCATTGCCATCATGATCACGGCAACCATTCCAACATCACGGTCGAAAAACAACAGTTTTGGTGGATCATCTAATCGTCGTGGGATGTAATGGGAAATATCATCCTGTGCCATGACAACGCCTCTCTCGCTTAGATCACAGCAGTGAAGGACGCGCCGATGATCGAACCAGCCACACCAGCAACGATTGCAACAGCGATACCACCACCCAACCATGACCAATCTTTTTTGACTGCGGCAACAATCAAGCCGACACCCAAGGCCAGCAAAGCAGCCGTTTTGCCCAACCCACCTTTGATCCAGTCGTCAAACTTGTTGGCTGTGGCGTTAAATTCTTTACCAGCACCAACAGTCACATTGGTTGCTGCTTCTACAGTACCTGAAGCCAACATCAGGACGGCAAAAACAAAAATTGCAGTTAAAATGGCTGCACCATAAGTTTGCATGAAACGCTGCGTATTGTTGTAAGTCGATACACGCAGAGATTCCAATGTCATTACACCGTTCATAATAGACCTCGTTGTTTAATGATGGACGATTTTTCCTTGTATTTAGGCAGCATGAATCCCTCCCCAAGGAATAAAGAGGATGCTTTTTTAAATCGTTTAAAACGACTTAAAGTGTTAAGATTCGCCTTTCAATCGAATTTGCTCTTGTTTTGGAGCTTTTCGTCTTAAATCTCGATGTTTGTATGTGTGCTGTGGACAGTCTTTTTGATACTGATCACAGCTCGTATAGAATTGACCTGCATTGTCACCTTGTTGAGTGATACCAATAAAATCACTGACAGGGGTTTGCTGATCAAAGGTATCAACATGCTGCACTGCCCATACAGCAGGGCTTATCAGCATGAGAAACCATCCAAAAAGCTTCATATTCATACTTACTTCCAGATCATACTGGTTCCCAACAATGGGGACATTTTGATACTTTCAATTTGCGTTGACGCAATTTGGTTCTGACTTGACAGTTGTCCGTTCTGTATAAGGCGCATATAACCATAATAATAACGACGAACATCGTTCGTGTATATCCGCATGGCTGTATATGCTTTTGATGCAGGGCCGCCATAATAGCAGCCAACCGCTTTCCATGTTTGCCCAAATCGTTTGATGCAATCAGCAAGTACAAATGCACCCACTTTTTGGCTTACACAAGGATCAAACAATTGATCTTTAGTAATGCCATAACGGGATAGCATTTGCAGATGTATAGTATTGATTTGCATCAATCCTATGGCCTGATTGCCATCTTTTAGTCGCGGCCCAATAGACCCAATGTGGCCTCGACTTTCTTTCCACCCAATTGCCATCAACAGGACAGGATCGACACTGTATTGTTGAGCTGCCTCAGCCCAACATGCTGAATTGGCGTTTAAGCCAATCATTAACAATGTCGCTCCCAAGCAGTATTTAATACTGTGCATTTTCATGCCCTATTATCAGCCTGAGCTTTAGGCGAATCATACCTATAACTCTCTCTGGGGTCAACAATTAATAATACTAAGCATTTAGTCTAAATGTTTAGAACTAAATGTTTATACTTAATGCTTAGTCCTGATCAAGATCTATATAAAAAACCTTCTGCTCAATTAAGTTAATCAAAGCCTCAGAAACATTCATGTTAAATTCATCACATTTTCTTCTAAAAAAACCATATAAATCAGTATCTATTCGTAATGTTATTTTTATTTTTTCGTCTGTCGATCGCTCATGATTGTCCCGATGCTCTTGAAGTCTTTCAACATCAAAAGATATTCTACTAGCGACCAAATCGCTCACCAACTGCGTCACAAAGAAGTTCATCGGCATTTTGTTTTGCACAAATATCCTCATTTTTTTGTGTAGAGATTTTGGGATACGCATAGGATATTCCGTTCTATTTGAATAAATAGAACCTTCTATAGGAAACATTCTTAGTTCACTCATTATGGCAATCTTTTCTTGAGCAATCGGCAATATGCTGTCAATTATAGCCAATCCTTGAATATTGGATACTATGCTATTTTTGTTTACTTGAGTTTTAACGCTCTCGGTCAAAACCACGCTTTGGCAATGGCTCAACAGGACGACTCAATACATTCAGTTTCATTTCTTCCAAAGCACTTGTTTTGTCTTGATGAATACCCACCAGTTCCGAGACGCCCTGCTTGTCATTGGTATAAACTTTAAAGTCATGAGTTGCACGAGTTGCAGCGACATAAAAACCTCGATCACCAAAAATTTGACCAATTGCTTTGATCTGAGCCTGCTTCTGACTATCCGTTTCTTTTTCAGGCATGTTCACATACAGCATTGTACGCTCTTTTGTAGCACCTTGTGATGCATAAACCGTGATGGAATACGCATGATCCCAATGTTGATCTTTGTCTAGGTCAAAAATATGCGTTTGAGCTTGCTCTCCTGAGCCAACCAACACCGTTGCTTTGCGGTTTTCGATCTGGGTGACGACCCCCATCTCGCCATTTTTAACGGCCTCCGTGTTGCGCGTGAAGCGTATCTGATCACCAGTTCCTAGTCCTCTTTGATCAGCCTCGTACACCTCAATACGTTTGGTGTCTTGCGGATTCAATAGGCGTGTCTCTCCATGCCTGTTTGCAATCAGCAGATGATCATCTACTCGCTCTTGAACAGTCCAATACTCCCCTTTACCAATCTGTAAAGCTTTATAATCTCTACCAAACCGAATCACGTCACCTTCTTCAAAGAATCGACTATCTGTGCTTTGGGCTTTGGTTAATCCTTTATTTCTTAAAACTGTCGCTTCTTCTTCATGCCCTAATTGCCCCTGTTCTTTTAATCCTGTGCGAATCAGCTCGTTAATCTCTATTCGGTCTTTGTTAAATGGGGTGATAATCATCGTATTATGACGGTCGTTTGCAGAAAGATTTAAATAATCACTGACGAGCTTTTGGGCTGAACGATCTTGGTCTTCAACAATCTTGCTTTTCTCATCCAAAATCTTTAAGGCTTTTTGCGTGTTTGATAACTGCAATTGGTCAATGGGTTGATCTCGATGGTCTTGGTTTTGCCCCACAATCGTTCCAACGACTTGCCGTAAGTCATCTGTTTTTTGTCGATTGATTTGGCTCATCTCAGCCGTCTCAACACCATTGCTTTGCAACAACTCAAACGGTTTACCTGCACTGATCGACTGGAGCTGGAGCTTATCGCCAAGCAGTACAACTTTGGCACCCTGCTGGTCTGCAAGGTACATCAGTCTGTTCATGTCTCTACTTCCAATGAAAGAAGCCTCATCCACGACCCATATTTCGGGCTTTTTACTTGGTTGCCGATCCTCATCAGGCTGAGGTGTATTCTTTGATCTTTCCTGCTGAATTATAAACATTGCTAGAGTTTGCGACTCTATACCTGTCTCGTTGGTCAGTACCTTTGAGGCTGCGCCTGTTGGTGCAACTCCCTTGAGCTGATAACCCTCATCCTCTGAAATCGTTTTTAATCCTTTCAACATCGTGGTTTTTCCCGTTCCTGCCAATCCCTGAACGGCAACATACTTATCACCAGAAGTCAGTACCGTGTTGATCGCTTCACGTTGCCCTGATGTGTACTTGAACCCCTGTGTGTTCTCTAGAAGTTGTATCTTACGAGTTGAGTCCGCTTGATTAAGCATGAAGTTGATGTGACTCTTTTTTTCTTGCATTTGCTCCAATGCAGAACTTTCTAGTGCCAACATGCTTCGTGTGGTGTATTGATTATTATTTAAGGCAACAATCTCCCCTTCGTCTTTGAGTTTATTGAACTCACTAAAAATCTCTGTAGCTGTCGTCTTTCCCACACCATGAGCAATCGCAGTGGTATAAATACTTTGTTGGTCTATAACAGCTTCTCGCTCAGTCAGATGTGCTAATGCAAACTTTAATGACTGCCGTGCTTGGTTCTGTTCGGCTTTTATCTCATGCTGAGGATTATGATCAGTGTTGAACTGGTCACTCATCTCAACATCTTTGATGCCTTGCCTGGTCCTCATTGCATCAAGCTTGATCTGTTCGCCATCTAGACCTATTCGTTGTGCTCGCTCTTTCCAATCAACCTCTAAGTCACTACGCTCTACATCCGTTTTACGTGTTCGACTATTCAGGGTTGCCTCTTCTCTTTGTGAAGCATCAGCTTTTGAAACAGTCAAACCCTGTTCATTTAAAGCTGCTTCTATCTGTGCTCTTCTTTGAGAAAAGTGCTCTATCTGATCCCTAGTAATTCCTTTAATCTCAAAATTCCCTCGGTTATCTGTAACCTCAATTTCATACCCCAAGTCTTTTACCTGTTTGGCAAGCTCAGATGTATACATAGCTCCTATCACACTCTGAGACTCAAAAATTTTCTTACTTTCTATGCTCCTCCATTTTCCATCTTGATCTTGGGTCATATTCATAACCAATGCATGTGTATGGGTCTGAGGATCTAACTCCCTACTGGTGTCATGTTGAAACATTGCGACAGTCATGCTGCCTGTATTTTGATATTGGATCTCTCCATCTACCATTTTTCTCGTTTGAATAAGGTTGCTCTCAACGTAGCTTAAAGTTTTTTGTACAGCACGCTCATGTGCCTCACGCAGCTCAGAATCGCCGTACACTTCACTCATGATGCTTACACTTTTTGGAGCTGAAAAAGTCATATCATAGGCAGGTCGATGCAAAACCACCTGTTCACCTTTTTCATCTTTAACAATCCTACCTAGTTGCTGCCCATCGACCACTCCTTCTAGCTTTTCAGTAAAATCAGCGAGCTTTATTTTCCCATCGAGTTGTTGCGCATCTGCGCCTTTACCAAACCATAAGGAATTGTCTAGACCTTCTTGCTTTGTGTAGTAGTTATCCTGACCATAATAAGATCCAGCAGCTTGAGAGCTTTTAATTGCAAACATGCTCAACATCACTAAGACTCAACTCTCAAGAACCCATACCGACTTGTATGTCCTCTAAGATTGAAGGTTCATCTGTTGGTTTTGCTTCCTGTGGATTGGTCGGTTCTTCGTTCTCTGCCTCTTTCTTTTGGTCATCTTTAGCATTCTTATCAATAAAAGCTTCAGCAATTTTAGGCGAAGGCACATAACCATAACTAACCTTCGCAACGGGATAATCACCAGCTAAGATCAGATAGCCCGTCATATCAGGTAAATTTAAAATCTCAGATGCCATCACAAGTGAGCGAATATTGCGGCGACCATAGAAGCTTACACCGTCACGAGCTGAGTTGGTTCCCATTGTTCGTGACAGCTCTTTTTCATCTATTTCTGACTCACCCATTACCTCAGACATCATTTTTGCAGCAGCACTATCGGTCACTCTGAGCAAAAGCTTGGTCTGGCAACTAGAAATAATGGTCTTAGCAAGATCATGCCCATAAAGGCTATAGAGCTGAGAAAAATCTTGTAATCCTAAAATGTGACACAAGCCATATTTACGGGTATTGGTCAAAGACAGCATTAGTTCCTCAATTTTTTGTAGTGTTGGCAACTCATCTATCACCAACCAAAGCCTTTCTTTGTGTACTGGTGGCAAGTCCATCACTGCTTTAATGATGGTTGTAATCCACAGTGACATGATTGGCTTGAGCACTTCACGAATGTTTTCCCTTGTTGAAATAAACATCCATGAATCTTCTTCCTGAGATACCCAATCTCTAATTGAGAAGGGCTTACCATCATCGTGCATGTACTGAAAACTTTCTAACTGATTCTGTACAGTCATTTTCAGGTTGATGCCCGTCTTCTCTGTCTTGGGATCAACAAATGTTGCTCCTGCTTTTCCTGCAAGCATCAGGTGTAAAGTTTCTAAATCACTTTTTGCAATGGTGTCGTATAAGTCTTTGTTGGTTGCCCTATTCTCTTCTTTTAATGTTCTATAGACATCCTTGAGCAACATCCGTCCAGCATTCGCCCAAAATGGATCACCTGAGCTTGGTATCGGAATCAACCCATTTGCCATGTTCTCGTAGTGATACTCTTCTTTAATCTCTTGCCAAACATTCCACTGCGGGCTACGTGCGTCAAGTGGATTCATGATCAAGTCTCGACCTTCTCGGTAAAAAGCCTCAGTAAATTCACCCGATGGATCATATACAATCGCTCGCTTTCCTTTCTCTCGAATTTGCCGAAGGAAGGCTTTAATTTGTTGAGACTTACCTGAGCCTGGTGCTCCGACCAACATAAAATTAAGTGTCTCACTGCCTTTACGCATTGGGACACCTGCAATCGTATATTCACTTGCATCATTTTCTATCTTAAGTAGGTTTGATAGCTCTTCACCCGTTACTAGCTTGGCACCTCTAATCCTTTGATCGGACATGGCTCGTTTGCCAAACTGTGTCCAGTAAACCATCAAAAATATTGAAAGACCTATCCCAAAAATGCTGCCAAGAATAAAACCGTTTTTCAGAATTCTATGGAATTTTGTGACCGTTGGATTGGTCAACTCTATTGCTTGCTCTAAAGGTAGCTCTCTTAGCTGCCCTTCAACGGGAACTTCAATGCCCGTCTTATCCATCTTAAGTGTTAGTCTAATTTCCGACAAATAATTGATCTGAACTTGGTGAAGGTCTGATGTGTCAATCTTGAAGTAGATGTAACTTCCGCCTACCACCAATGCAGTAATTAACGCAATAATAATGGCATTAAAGATCCCTTCACCAAACATCCGAATCTGATAAAGCCACAACTCAGATCCTCGTGTAAAGTCAATAACTGAGCCTTCTTTATCACGTGCCATGCACTCTACCTCACTATGGTGAACTAAGTTTATTCGCAAGCTCTTGTGCCTTACGTTGCATTTCTTGATGCTTCTCTTCAGGCAACTTGCTCACAATTTCTCTAAGCATTATCTCTGTCAATGCAATCGACTGCAATGTGTTGTTGTTAAAACCCTTGCGCTCTAGCACTTCATCTATTCGATCTTCTAAGTGGTTGAGCATTTGCTCCGTTCGTTCTTCAAATTCTTCAATCTTCGCGTTCATCATTCCCTGACTAAGTAAGGTTCTGATATATGAGGTCATCGTCTTTTTCATTTTTTTAGCCTCTTTCTCGTAGTAGTCATAAACTTCAGGCTCAACCCTGACCCCAATTGTGACTAACGCTTGTGAGCCAGAATTTCTTGGTTTTGAAGCGCTCATTTCTATTTTTCCTCAAAAAGGCTATGTCGTTAACGAATTATACTACTATAATTAAAGGATATTTAAAAAAAAATATGTCATATGTCGTTAACGGTGATTCAGAAGTCGTTAACGCTCAAAATAATGATTTTTATTGTTTTTTAGAAAGAAACGATAGTTGCGTGATGTGTGACAGTTTTTTCGGGTGTGGGCGTCCCACGATCTTGATTGACAATACATGCCAAACAGCTTGGACTATGTTTAGTGGATAAATTTCTGATGATGGTTCTTTTCTGGAAATAAGCCTTAATCTAGTTCAGGCAAAGCTGATTTTTTTAGCCAAATAGAATCTTGATCTGGATGCTGCTATGATCGTGATTCCAATTTAAGCCAAAACAGGAAAGGCCAATCTATGAACCAAAATGATCTAGAAAGCCAGTTGCTTGCTCAAGCTGATGACTTAGGTCATCAAAGTGCTTCAACTAACCACGCATCAGATCCAGTTGATCAAGATCCGTCAGATAATCAAAATTCAGAGCTTCCTCA
>ERZ650309.953-NODE-953-length-13798-cov-4.217784_pt1 | contig 13798 bp, 7 predicted proteins | sample MGYA00376245_ERZ650309 | MGnify/ENA primary metagenome ERZ650309 (study PRJEB26733, sample SAMN07839294) | wastewater metagenome | biome: urban; feature: wastewater treatment plant; material: waste water | place: USA: North Carolina | collected 2016-04-26 ...
GGATTTCGGCGATGGTGTAGTACTGAACAATTCTACTAATGCGAATGTATCGCACACTTATTCTGCACCCGGCGATTATATGGTTACCCTCACTGCTTACAACAACACATCGGGTTGCCAGCCTTATGTTGACACAGCAATGGTAAACGTCAGAAATATTTTCGCATCATTTGTTTCCGACCAGAAAGTTTGTGCGGGCGTTCCTGTTTCATTCAACGCAGGAGGCTCTCAAAGTGTTCAGGGAAATTGCCACAACGGATACATCTGGTATTGGGGCGACAATATGCCACCTCATACAACCAGTGCACCGGTCGACACCCATAGCTATGCTAACGGTGGCAACTATTCAATTAAATTAATTGTAAGAGATATTAATGGATGCATCGACACCGTAAGAGCAGGCATTTCAGTGTATGATCTTCAGGCCAATTTCACGCCCGATAAATATTATGGCTGCATGCCTCTCAGCATTAATTTTACCGATAGTTCATACTCCGACACTACCATTGTACAATGGGAATGGAACTTTGGAGATGGCAACACATCCAATCTGCAAAACCCTTCGCACACCTATACGCAATCGGGTGTGTTATACTGGCAGGTACGGCTCATAGTAACCAATGCATTGGGATGCAAGGATACGATGTACCGTATCATACAACCCTCCATTCCGGATGCCTCGTTTTTTATTCAGTCGTCGAATAATATCTGCAAAGGTGATTCGGTGAAGTTCATTGCAAATGCCATGTCGGGTGTTACTTACAGTTGGAACTTTGGCAACGGCTCTGTTGTTAACGGAAACCCCAATCCTTCTGCTACATACAATTCAGCCGGATTCTTTAATGTTACGCTCACGGTCACTGACTCGATCGGTTGCACCGCCTTCCTTACCCAACCGAATCTCGTTTATGTTCAGAATTATCCAAATGCAGGTTTTGTAACAACAGCCGATACCGTTTTTAACAAATGCTATCCATTGCTGATTTCTGTTACTGATACTTCAATTGTAAATGTTTTCGGAAGCCGCGACTGGGATCTGGGAAATGGTGCAGCCACAATCGGCAATGTTACTGTTGGAACTATTTATCAGGCACCCGGCACTTATACAATTACGTTGATTGAAACCACCACAAACGGTTGCAGAGATACTGTTTCAAGAGATATAGTTGTGGAAGGCCCCTTGGGTGATTTTAATATTCTGCAAGACACCATCTGCAAAGGCCAAAGTATTACCTTCTCGATTAAAGATACTTCTGATGTGGTAAATTTCAGTTGGGATTTTGGTGATGGAACAACATCTCCGGGCATTTCTCCTGTCACACATCAGTTTAATATTAATCCTCCTTCCGGACAAACTACTGTATCGCTGGTGTTATGGTCGCCCGACTCTGCTTGTACTGCAACAGCCACACATCCAATTTATATTTTTCCGGTGATTGCTGATTTCGCTGTTTCGGGAACCGACAGCAGTTTTTGCAGAAATGAACAAATTACTTTTACCAATACTTCCCAGAATGCGGCGGTAAATTTTTGGAATTTAGGCGACGGAACCACATACAATGGTGTTGCTCCTCCGCCTCACACATACTCTGCTCCAGGGAATTATAATGTAACGCTTGCCATCGCAAATAGTACGACAGGATGTACCGATACCATTGTAAAGCCCATTGTCATACTCGATCTTCCCGAAGCAATCGCTACTGGTGGTGACACTTGTTTAGGTGACCCTGTGCAGCTTTCTGCCGGAGGGGGTGTCAGCTATATATGGACACCTTCAACAGGACTCTCTAACGATTCTATTCAAAATCCTGTCGCTACCCCATCTGTTTCCACAACTTACACTGTCACTGTATCTGATATCAATGGATGTTCAGATAATGCAACAGCGCAAGTAAATATCTTCCAGCCTGTAACTCCTGTTCTGTTTGATACATCCATGGTGATCGGACAAACCATTCAGTTAAATGCCTATCAGGGTCCGGGGTATAGTTATTTATGGAGCCCAACGACAGGGCTCAGTTGTATCACCTGCCCGGATCCTGTTGCTCAACCGCTTGTAAATACCACTTATTCAGTTATCATTACCGATGATGCCGGGTGTTTCGAAGTCACTTCCACTTACGACCTCGATATTCGTCCCATCACAACCATCGATGTTCCAACTGCATTCACTCCCAATGGTGATGGTGAAAATGATGTCATTTATGTGAATGGATTCGGAATAAAAAAGCTTATCGAATTCAAAATTTATAACCGCTGGGGACAGCTGTTATTTGAAACCAGCGATATTACCAAAGGCTGGGATGGTTACTATAAAGGGGAACTGCAAAATGTTGAAACATACGTTTACTTCGCAAGTGTTGAAACCTGGCTAAATGGCGAAATACTTACTAAAAAAGGTTCCTTTAATATTATCCGATAGATTTTTCAACTAACGTGTTTCGGATATATGCTTTTACGATCAGAATGAAGGAATAATTCCTCTCACGCCCATATCCACAACAGTATCTCCGGCAAGCGGCTCGTAGTAACCGGGTGCAGAATGTTCCACCCATTCAAATGATTTATTGGTTGATACCGAAACAGTGATTACCACATCGCTTGTTTCATTTCCGGTAATGGAGAGTGGAGAAGCGAAAACACCAGTTACTACACAGGAACCCTGAGGGATGGGTGAAGTGCTGAATATCGGATTAGGAACTGTGGTAGCTCCGGCAGGGGCCTGCCCCTGAGTAACACCATAAGGCGATTCAAAGGCCCAGTACCCCTGAAGTTTATTGGCACCGACTATCACAGTACTGTCTTTTATTTTATAGCTATTTATATAGGTATTGTAACCTATGAAAGAAGCCAGTGTGCCGGTAAAATCGTAATTGGTTCCGGAAACTGTTGCACGAACTTTTATGTCGTAATTCTGATATGCAAGTGAAACCCGAAGGTACTCGTAAGTTCCGGGGGTTACTTGTGAGATGGGCATCGAATAAAATATTTCATTATTTCCAACCGGATTTGATTTAGAAAAATCAATGGCCGTAGCGCCTCCGGCGGTGGTTTCTTCATGATGGTAAAGCACTTCACCACCACCAAGAGAGGTAAATGCATCAGGAGTGAGTTCAATATAGTGAGCACTCATTTTGTTAAACACCGGTGATTGTGCCCCATGTCCCGCAGGTATCGCGGAAGGAATTCCAAAACCATCGAGACGTACCTGTGTTGAATCGAACACAAATTTGAATACCAGTTGCGGCGCCCGGGGTGCCGGTTGATTAACATCTTCATCGTCTTTACAGGACCAAACCAATGTTAAACAAACATAAACAGAAGCTCTTAATATGAATTTGAGGAGGTTCATGATCAGCGTTTTAATGTAAACTGCAAAGTTAAGGTAATTATTGTCGGCTTCGAATTCACTCACATGCAATTGATTATCTGATACTTAACTTAAATGGAATCATAAAATCTACTTAAAATTTGGTGCTATGTATCGGCTTGGGAAGGCTTGGTGACAATCGCTTTTTTCGCTAATTTTGCGGCTTGAAAGGTTTGAAACTAATAGAGGTATTATCTGTTTTACAAACATTTCAAATCAATAGTCACCTAATTCTTAATTCTTAATTTTTAATTCTTAATTCTTAATTCTTCTCTCTCCATGGCTCAAGACCGTTTCCAGGCACCCGATTATTATAATCTCGATGAACTTTTGACCGACGAACACAAACTCATTCGCGATACTGTTCGTGCATGGGTAAAAAAGGAAGTATCTCCGATTATTGAAGATGCATGTCAGAAATGTGAATTCCCAAAACATTTGTTGAAGGGGCTGGCAGAAGTTGGAGCATTTGGTCCCTACATCCCTGCTGAATATGGTGGTGGTGGACTGGATCAGATTTCATACGGATTAATTATGCAGGAACTTGAGCGAGGTGATTCAGGAATTCGTTCAACTGCTTCTGTTCAGAGTTCTCTTGTAATGTATCCTATTTATACTTACGGAAGCGAAGAGCAACGTAAAAAATACTTACCCAAGCTGGCTACCGGAGAATGGATGGGATGTTTCGGACTGACGGAGCCTGATCATGGTTCCAACCCGGGCGGTATGGTAACCAATATCAAAGACAAAGGCGATCATTATGTGCTGAATGGAGCCAAAATGTGGATCAGCAATGCACCATTCGCGCAAATAGCGGTAGTATGGGCAAAAGACGAAGAAGGTGTAATTCGTGGTTTGATTGTTGAGCGTGGCATGAAAGGATTCACCACTCCTGAAACTCACGGCAAATGGTCGCTGAGGGCTTCGGCAACAGGTGAACTTGTTTTTGATAATGTAGAAGTTCCGAAAGAAAATCTGCTTCCCAATGTTAAAGGACTCAAAGGACCACTTGGCTGTCTGAATTCTGCACGTTATGGAATCTCCTGGGGTGCTATTGGCGCAGCAATGGATTGTTACGATTCTGCTTTAAGATATTCAAAAGAGCGTAAACAGTTTGGTCGCCCTATTGGCGGATTCCAGCTACAGCAAAAGAAACTTGCTGAAATGATCACTGAAATCACGAAGGCACAATTGTTGACCTGGAGATTAGGAGTTTTAAAGAATGAAAACCGGGCCACTCCGGCACAAATCTCAATGGCCAAAAGGAACAATGTGAATATGGCTATTGAAATTGCACGTGAAGCACGTCAGATTCATGGAGGAATGGGTATTACAGGTGAATATCCTATCATGCGCCATATGATGAATCTTGAATCAGTGATCACTTATGAAGGCACTCACGACATTCACTTATTGATTACCGGTATGGATGTAACCGGTGAAAATGCCTTTACATAACAACTCTTTCCGATACAACGGATTTCCCTTTAAAGCGATGAAAAAAAATCATCGCTTTTTTTATTTCCAAAAGAATGATATCCGCAAAAATCGAACCTGAACATTGCGGCAGATTCGTTTTGGAGTCCTTTGAGGACTTAACATAACTTGAAATTTGTTTTCTCAAGGAATACTTTTAACTTAGTCCTTTCAGTTGCCTGTGGCGAATGAAACAGCCCATCTGCTGAACATTAAAATCTGAAATAAGCAACTCATGAAAAGAATTGCGATAATTTTATTGGCGCTAATCCTTGGAAATTCAGCGCCGGTTTCAATGGCTCAAAGCAGCATTCAGAGTGACTCGCACTTAAACGACCCTAATGCTGCACCGGATGATACCGCCAAAGTAACGTTGCTACTGAAAGCGAGCCGGCAGCTGGCAAGAAAAGATCCTGAGAAAGCTATCAGCTATGCCAAAAGTGCAGTTGAAGTAGCACGGAGGATCGAAGACCGGAAAGGTTATTCTGAAAGCAACTATTTTCTTGGTAACCTATATTCAATGAATCAGGAAAATGATCAAGCTATTGTATGCCTTCTGGAAGCTTTGCCATACCAAAAGTCGGCCAATCTCATTGAAGGCGAGTCGACCATTTACAACAATATCAGTGCGATTTATCAGGAACTTTCAAATTTTCCAAAAGCTTTGGAGTATGCTCTGAATTCACTCAGACTTTTTGAAAAGAACAAAAATTTGTATGGTCAGGCCAGATGTCAAACCAATATAGGGAATCTTTACAGCTCCAACGGAGATTATTCAAATGCCATCAGATATTACAACATGGCGCTTCAGATTAATAAATCAAATAACTGGGAGGAGGGAATTGCTTTAGTAGAAGGAAATCTCGGAGATTTATACAGACTGATGAACCAATACGATAAAGCTAAAGAATATTGCAAGGGCGCTATTGCCCTCTACAGAAAATTGAATCTTCCGGAAGGCATTGAAAGAAACACCGGCACCTTGGGTGAGATTCTATTGAAAGAAAAAAAATATGATGAGGCATTAATTGCATTCAACGAAGCATTGGCGATCACACATGTGCCTGAAAATAATTTACCAGGCGCCTACGATTTTATGGGTCTCGCAGCAGTTTACCTCGGAATTGCCGAAAATATTCTTGCAGGCAACTCTTCCTACCAAAAATTAAATCTTGACCATAAAAAGGCCATAGCACTTGCCAGAATTTATGCCGACAGCGCCGTCACCCAATTCGAAGAAATTGGAGATCTTTCGGCACTGTCAAATTCCTTGAATTTGCTCAGCAAAGCACAGGCCGCAGCCGGAGACTTCGCCGGTGCCTACTCCAATCAGGTAAGATTTAAAATACTGAACGATTCAGTTTTCAACATCGAAAAAGATAAAAAACTGACTCAAACCTCTATGCAGTACGAATTTGATAAAAAAGAAGAGTCGATCAGAAATGAGCAGGAAAAGAAAAACATTCAGCAAAGGAATATCCGCAACTCAATTGCTGGGGGACTTGGAGGAGCGTTAATATTTCTTTTTGTAGTTTACAGGCAAAGAAATAAAATTGCGAAAGAGAAAAAGAGAAGCGATGAATTGCTGACCAACATACTTCCTGCAGAAACCGCTGAAGAATTAAAGAGAACGGGAACAACCAAGGCCCGTGATTTTAACCAGGTGACTGTTATGTTCACTGATTTTAAAAATTTCACGTCCATAAGCATGCAACTATCGGCACAGGAACTGGTAAATGAAATCAATTACTGTTACAGTGCCTTTGACGAAATCATCACCAGAAATGGAATAGAAAAAATCAAAACAATTGGCGACAGCTACATGTGTGCCGGAGGGTTACCCGTACCAAACACTACAAATGCAAATGATACAGTAATCGCCGCACTGGAAATACGGGATTTCATGTTGAATGAAAAGAAAAAAAGAGAAGCTATTGGAAAACCATTTTTTGAAATCCGAATCGGTTGTCACACCGGGTCCGTTGTGGCCGGAATTGTGGGCATCAAAAAATTCGCCTTCGATATATGGGGCGATACAGTGAATACTGCCTCCCGAATGGAATCGTCAGGTGAGCCCGGGAAAGTCAATATCAGCGAATCCACTTATGCCCTCATAAAAGATGATTTTAATTGCGTCTACAGAGGTAAAATTGAGGTGAAAAATAAGGGAGCAATTGAAATGTATTTTGTTGATACCAAATAATCTATTACTGAAATCATACCTTTTCAGGTTCCTGATATTAATCACATTAAATCTGAAATATCATCCTTAAATTCGTCTCCTTCACCTTTGCACATCCAAAATCACACCTTGACGTTATTGCCCAACTCATATCAACTTCCTTTAATATATGATTAACCTTGCCAATATCCAGACCGAAGTTGATGCCAGTTATTTGTATAAAGTACTAGGTGAAAATGAAGAAGACCCTAATCTGGCAAAGGTATTTTTTGAAATGAGTGAAATCGAATACGGCCACGCTGTTGCTTTCATGAATAAAAACAACATGGATCTCTCTCTGATGCCGCCACCTTCCGGACGGGCTAAAACCTTGAAAAGAATTGGAAAGCTTTTCGGCTATGACTATGTCCTAGGTGCTTTGCTTGACACTGAAAAGGCGCTGGCAGATTCGGTACAAAAAGCAAGAGGCAAATTCCGTATGGAAGCTTCTATTTCTGATACAGCACATGTAACCATTCTGAAAAATATTATCGACACCAACAAAAACATTTCAAGTGATAAAGTTGCCCGTTTCGAAAAACGACATCGAAATGTCGGAGGAAATGCCATTCGAGCAGCTGTTCTCGGTGGTAATGATGGACTGGTATCAAATTTTAGTCTGGTCATGGGTGTTGCAGGAGCTAGTATCGGACAACATGAAGTGTTATTAACCGGACTGGCCGGCTTGCTTGCAGGAGCCTTATCAATGGCATTGGGTGAATGGATTTCAGTGAAAAGCTCCCAAGAGCTTTACGAAAATCAAATGCAGCTGGAAATGGACGAACTTGAATCAAATCCCGAAGGTGAAGAGAAGGAAATTGCTTTGATCTACATTTCCAAAGGAATTGAAGAGACAGAAGCAAGGAGAATGGCAAAGTTGATCATGAGCGACAAATCAAAGGCACATGCTTTACTGGTTAAAGAAGAATTGGGAATCAATGTTGATGAATTAAAAGGCTCGGCGATGGAAGCGGCTGTTTCTTCGTTTGTTCTGTTTGCTATAGGAGCCATCATCCCTGTAATTCCCTTTTTCTTTACCGGCGGCATGAAAGCTGTGCTATTCAGTGCTACATTCAGTGCTGTAGGATTATTTGGCATTGGAGCAGCTATCACTCTTTTCACCGGCAGAAATGTATGGTTCTCGGGATTTAGGCAAATGCTATTCGGATTGATAGCAGCAGCAGTCACCTTTGGTATAGGAAGAATTATCGGCGTTTCAATTACAGGCTAAATGGAAAAATACTGGTTGTTCCTTCTTCTTGCACTCTTCTCTGAAATAGCGGGCACTGTCTCCGGATTTGGTTCTTCTATCCTCTTCGTCCCTATTGCTTCCTTGTATTTTGATTTCAAAACCGTATTGGGAATCACAGCGGTGTTTCACATATTCAGCAACCTTTCAAAAATTGCTCTTTTCCGTGAAGGAATTAATAAGGAAATTGTTCTCAAGCTGGGTATTCCTGCAATTGCTTTTGTGATTCTGGGTGCCTGGCTGACCACCTTCACCGATACCAACGAAATGGAGCTATTCATGAATATTGCACTTTTGTGTACCGCCATTTTTATGATCGCTAATTTTAATTCTGTCCTCAATCCATCGAACACCAACTTATATCTCGGAGGTACTATGTCGGGTTTATTGGCCGGCATGTGTGGAACCGGTGGCGCAGTCCGAGGAATTGTCCTTTCAGCATTTCAACTTCCAAAAAATGCATTCGTCGCAACTTCAGCCTTTATCGATTTAGGTGTCGATTCCAGCCGCGCAGTTATCTATATATCCAATGGCTATTTTTCAAAAGAATACCTCATACTGATCCCTTTCCTTGTAGCGATCAGCATTGTGGGAAGTTATATTGGCAAAAGACTCTTACAACACACCTCCGAAAAAGTATTCCGGTATCTGGTTCTCATTCTCATTGTAATTACTTCGGCCATTAATGCCATTAATTACTTCAGAGGATAAATACTCTGTTGTGCAAAGAATGAAAATTGATCATTTAACAATCAACGGATTTCCAAAACAAGATCATCACTTTCAACCAAAGTGCCTTCTGAAAGCACAGCTTTGTCAATGGTAAGGTCGCGAGGGGCAGTGATGGTGGTCTCCATTTTCATGGCTTCAATGGTAAACAAAGGAGTGTTCTTAGTCACCTGCTCACCCGGCTTCACAAAAATTTTCGATAGCAGACCTTGTAACGGTGTGCCTATGTGATTTCCGCCAGTTGCCTTGGTATGGGTGACTTTCTTGATTCCGGCCTTCTTATCTGCTACTTCAATGGAACGGGTTTGTCCATTCAATCTGAAATAAACCACACGGTTTCCCGATTCATCGGCATCACCTACATAAAGCAATCGAATGATAATTGTTTTACCCTGACCAATATCTATCATGATCTCCTCGTTGCTTTTCATTCCGTAATAAAAAGCAGTTGTGGGAATAGCAGACACATCTCCAAATTTCAGTTGGTGGCTGAAATATTCTTCGAACACTTTAGGATAAAATTTATAGGACAGGAAGTCGAGAAACGTCTGACGGTCGTTGAACTTCTTCTGAAAATCGGCAAACTCCTTATCGAAATCAACGGGTTTAATATGAGCATTTGGTAGATCGGTGTAGGGCTTTTCATCTTTGAGAATTATCTTCTGCAAGGAAGAGGGAAATCCTCCGGGCGGTTGCCCCAGATCACCTTTGAAAAAGCTTTTCACCGATTCCGGAAAAGAGATTGCATCACCTCTTGTAAAAATATCTTCTTTGGTGAAATTATTCGATACCATATAAAGTGCCATGTCACCAACAACTTTGGATGATGGTGTAACCTTCACAATATCTCCGAACATCTCATTTACATCTTCATAAGCTTTTTTAATTTCCTCCATTTTCTCTTCTAACCCTAAACTGGCAGCCTGTGGCCTGAGGTTGGAATATTGACCTCCCGGAATTTCATGCTTGTATACTTCGGCATTACCGGCAAGCAAACCTGATTCGAAGGGATAATAATATTCCCTCACAACTTCCCAGTAGTTAGAGAAAGCGTTCAAAGAATCAATGTCAAATTCCATTGATCTTGGATGTCCTTTCAGTCCTTCAACAATAGAATTAAAATTCGGTTGAGAAGTGAGTCCCGATAACGAACCCAGTGCCACATCGATAACATCGACACCTGCTTCAACGGCTTTTATGTATGTTGCAGGCTGAATGGAACTGGTATCGTGAGTATGGAGATGTATTGGAATTTTAACGGTTTTCTGTAGTGCCTCTATCAGTTCAACTGCAGCATATGGCTTAAGTAAGCCGGCCATATCTTTGATTCCCAACATATGTGCACCCATTCGTTCGAGTTCACCTGCGAGATCAATATAATAATTCAGATTGTATTTTGTTTTGCGTTTATCCTGCAAATCGCCGGTGTAACAAATGCATGCCTGTGCTATACCCCCGGTATAATCACGCACTGCATTCACACTCACCTTCATGCTCTTGGTCCAGTTAAGAGAATCAAAAATGCGGAATATGTCAACGCCATTGTCCCACGATTTTTCGATAAACTTCACTACCAGGTTATCGGGATAGGCAGCATACCCAATTGCATTCGACCCGCGGATCAGCATTTGTAACAATATGTTAGGTACTGCCTCACGAATGAGTTGTAATCGTTTCCATGGGCACTCGTGCAAAAATCTGAGGGCAACATCAAATGTAGCACCACCCCAAACTTCCATACTGAATACCTGTGGGTGCATGATGGCAAAATTCCTCACCACTTTCATCATGTCGGTAGTCCTCACCCTGGTTGCAAGCAGCGACTGATGCGCATCCCTGAGAGTGGTATCGGTAAAATATACCGGCTTTTCATTTTTGATCCATGCAGCAAATTTCTCGGGTCCCAGTTCAGAAAGTTTGTCTTTTGTTCCCGGAAGATGAATGGCACCTGATGGAATTTGAGGTATCCTGGGTGTTCTGAAGGTACGGTTCTTGTCGAATGTTTTTACATCGGGATTGCCATTCACCAGAACATTGGCGAGGTATGAAAGTATTTTGGTTCCTCTGTCCTGCTTAAATGTAAAAGTAAATAATTCAGGATGCTTACCAATGAAATTTACAGTCGATTTGCCGGCTCTGAATTCAGGATGGTTGATTACATTTTCGAGAAAAGGGATATTGGTTTTCACTCCACGGATTCGAAACTCAAGCAGTGTGCGGTTCATTCGCTGAGCCGCATCAGTGAGATTCTTTCCTGATGCAGTAACTTTTGCCAGCATAGAATCAAAAAACGGAGAAATTTTTACTCCCTGATAGGAACTTCCTTCATCGATACGAATACCATAACCACCTGCATTTCTGTAAGCGATAAGAGTTCCGTAGTCGGGTTTAAAATCATTCTGAGGATCTTCTGTGGTAATACGACACTGAATCGCAAAACCGTTGCACTGAATCTGAACCTGATGTTTGATATCAATTTCAGGCGATGCAAGCGACTTCCCATCAGCAATGAGAATCTGACACTTCACAATATCAACACCGGTAACTTCTTCTGTAACCGTATGCTCTACCTGAATTCTTGGATTCACTTCAATGAAATAAATATTTTCATTGCTGTCGACCAGAAATTCAACGGTGCCGGCGTTATAATAATCGGCATAAGCCGCAATATCGAGTGCGTAATTGTAGAGTGCCTTTTTGGTTTCTGATTTCAAAAGCGGAGCAGGTGCAACCTCAACAACTTTCTGAAAACGACGCTGTACAGAGCAATCGCGTTCAAACAAGTGAACCAGATTTCCGAACTGATCTCCTAAAATCTGCATTTCAATGTGTTTGGGGTCGTCGATGAACTTCTCAATGAAGATGGTATCGTCGCCGAATGCGTTACCGGCTTCTCTTCGTGCTTCATTGAAAGCCTTTTCAAGTTCTTCTTCCTTACGAATTACTCTCATTCCTCTTCCACCACCTCCTGCAGCAGCCTTAAGTATAACGGGAAAGCCTATACGTTTTGCTTCCGACATTGCTACTGAGGCATCGGTAAGAATTTCTTTATTTCCTTCAATAAGCGGAACGCCAACTTCGCGTGCGACTTTTTTCGCTGCCACTTTGTCACCCAACATTTCCATTGATTCGGGCGAAGGTCCGATAAAGATGATTCCTTCCTCTCGACAACGTGTTGCAAACTTTACGTTTTCTGAGAGAAAACCATAACCCGGATGTATGGCATTGACATGATTTTTCTTGGCAACCCTTATGATTTCCTCAATATCGAGATAAGGTTTCAGCGGATCTTTGTCGTTACCGATCTGATAGGCTTCATCAGCTTTATAGCGGTGAAGAGAATAACGGTCCTCAAAAGTAAAAACGGCTACTGTCCTGATTCCTAATTCAGCAGCTGCACGCAGTGCCCTGATAGCAATTTCGCCCCGATTTGCTACAAGGAGTTTCTTGATATTATCCATAAGGAGAATGTAAGGTGATAAGTGTAAAGATATATCAGGATACGTGGTTTTGAAGGTCGGGGTTTCAAAAGAAATCAACATTATATCGTGTTGATATTTAATGCATTAAGATACCAGGGAACAGTTGATCAGAGTATAATTTTCCGGAGCCATGAAAACACCCTCACCGCATTTTTATGAACCGGTCGAAAAAAGAAAAAGTTCAGTCAGATTATCAGGATTTCCCTTCCACCACAATTACAAATTCACCCCGGGGCTCGTGGCTTTGAAAGTGAGTAAGGATTTCGGTCAGTGTACCCCGTATCGTTTCTTCAAACATTTTAGTCAGCTCTCTGGAAACAGAGGCCTGGCGATCGGGACCCATATATTCCACCAATTGCCCCAGTGTTTTTACAAGCTTATGTGGCGATTCATAAAGCACGACTGTCGACTCAAAAGTAGCAAGCTCGGTGAGGCGTGTTTGCCGGCCTTTCTTAAGAGGTAAAAATCCCTCGAAATGAAAGCGGTCACAAGGTATTCCGGAAATTACAAGGGCAGGAACAAATGCAGTAGGGCCGGGCAAACATTCGACATCGATACCTGCTTTTACACATGCGCGGACCAGCAGAAAACCGGGGTCAGAAATACCGGGAGTGCCGGCATCGCTTACAAGGGCTACAGTATTTCCCGATTGAAGAAGCCGAATGATTTCAGGAGTTGACTGATGTTCGTTGTGCTGATGATGAGAAAGCAGTCGCTTATCTATTCCAAGATGCTGCAGCAGTACGCGCGAGGTCCGGGTGTCTTCGGCGAGAAGAATATCGGCTTCCTTGAGAATTCTGATCGACCGAAGAGTAATATCTTCAAGGTTGCCCAGCGGGGTTGGAACCAGATAAAGTTTCGACATGGCACAAAAATTACAGCCTGCAAGGTAATGATTTGCAGGCTGTAATTTTACTTTTCAAATGATAGAATCAAGCTAGGAGTGTCAATCGATTTTGATAAACCTCTTTATGGCTTTACCCTTTCCAGAATAAATTTCGATCAAGTATAATCCCGCTCTGAGATTACGAACATCAATCACACCTTCTTTTGAAAAGAGCCATCCTGTGGCAAGGCGTCCTTCCGGATTATAAATTCTTACCTGTTCAATCGGTTCGCCACTATCATGTTGTATGCAAATTGAATGTGAGGTTGGAATCGGATAAATAGAGAAGGAAGCAGAAGGAACTTCTGGAACCGGAACGCCGGCAAGCGGGACAAAAAAGACATTTGAGAAAAGTGTATCGATTGGCATAGCGGGCGCACAGATC
>ERZ650309.954-NODE-954-length-13780-cov-4.971293_pt1 | contig 13780 bp, 9 predicted proteins | sample MGYA00376245_ERZ650309 | MGnify/ENA primary metagenome ERZ650309 (study PRJEB26733, sample SAMN07839294) | wastewater metagenome | biome: urban; feature: wastewater treatment plant; material: waste water | place: USA: North Carolina | collected 2016-04-26 ...
CGTTGGCCAAGTAGTTGCACTGTTTGCCGGTCAGGTCTTTTTCCAGCGTCAGGTCGCGGTAATTCGGGTAATAGGCTCGCGATCCTCGTCCGTGGCTGGTGAATTTCAAATCCAGGCCGTTGGTGAAAAACTCCGTGTGCATGCGTTTGATGGTGGCGAATTCGGCGTCGCTGATTTTGATGCCGTAGCTTTTGATTTTGGCTTGAAGCGCGGCGTGCGTCGCGTCAAACAGCTTGGTGTCTTTCGCGGTTTTATCTATGTACGCGACGATCTCCTGAATGCTGCGAGCATCCCAGCTTTTTAAGTCGGCGGGAACCGGTTTGCCGAAAAACAGGCAGAGATACTCGATACGGTTACGAGCAGATTCGAACAAGGATTTGAACAGCAAATGCTGCAACAAATTGTCGTGGCGAATGTCCACCATAAAGGCGATGTTCGGGCGAATCTGTGCGATGTAGGAAAAGCTTTGGTCAGGGCCGACACCGATGAACGCTCCGCCGTTGATTTTCATCTGCCGCATTTTGCCCATCACGTGCAAGTAGGAAGTTTCGTTGGAAATCAAATTGTCTGTGTCGAAATACCCATTTGGCTCCGACAGCTTTTGGCTCAAGCTCGCGAATTGTTCCAGCGATAAAGCGTTATTGGCAACTGGTTCCGTTGGAGCAGGATTGCCAGGGCTGGACGATTTGTCCTGCGGTTTGGGCGGCTGAATTTTTTCCTGAACGCGAGCCGGTTGAATCAGCGCGCAAAAGATCAACAGTGAGAATAACAATTTCCTTCGCATAACTTCACTCCCGCTAAATCAGACCACAAAAATTTTCAGACAGGATTTACAAGATTTACAGGATGAAAAGCTGAGAGAAGTTTTCGCAAACCAATCTTGTTCATCTTGTAAATCCTGTCTATCTCTTCTTACTCGATGCCTTTTACATCCCAGGCCAACTCTGTTTGCCAATGATTCTTTTGCAGGAACGGCAGGTAATCGCGTTCACCGCGCACATACAAACCCAGAAAGGCGATGCTGTACGAATTGACGATGGCGTAAGTCGTTTCCATCGAAGTGTAGTTGAACTCCGCGCCTTCGCCTCCGCGTTTGCCTTTGCCGACTCCGTCGCCAAAGTTCTTGTCAATTTTGAATACGTCCGTGAACGAATAATGTCCGCCGTCTTTGATCGCCAGCAGATAACCGTCGCGTTGATGTTTGGCGAAAACGTCGCGTACGCGCGCATTGCCTTTGGGGCCGATGGTGCGATCTTCTTCGCCGAGCATGTACAGCGAAGGCACCGTCAGGTTGGTGTGAGCTTCGGGCGCGCCGGACATGGCGATGACAGCTTTGAAACGAGGGTCGGAGTCAGCAACGCGAATTGCAGTCATCGAGCCAAACGACATTCCGGCGGCGACCGGTTTGGTCAGATCGAACTTGCCGGAAAATCGGCTGTCGGCGCCGCCGTTCCACAGCGTCATTTGATCCAGCAAAAAGCTCATGTCTTTCGGACGATCTACGGCGGAATTTTCTCGCTGATCGTTGCGGTAAAGAATCGGTTTGCCTTTGATGATGGTCACCCGCGCGTTGGCGGTGTGATCGGCGGAAACGATGACGTACCCGTGGCTGGCCAGGTAATCGCACCAGAACGTATTCTGCGTCCGCGTGCCTCCGTTGCCATGCGAAAAGACGATCAGCGGGAACTTGCCTTCGCGAACGCGCGCGTCGCGCACGGCTGAATTCCAGTACGATTCGTTCATTTCAGCGGCAGATTTTTTGTACGCCATCTTCAGCAGCGTTTCGAACTGCGGACTGATTCCGCCGGGGATGAAGTCCGTGAATTTGTTCTTCGGCAGGTTGCGAGCTTCTTCGGTGGCCGGATACCAGATTTCGGTGACCAGCGTGCGATCTTCGTTGGTCGCGGCATCTATGCGACTGTGATCAACCAACACGGTGGTTGTCACCCCGACCGGAAACGGCCCGGCTTGCATCGGGTCAAGAACTTTTGTGGCTGCGCGGTGAGATTGCGGCGTGGCGGTCAGTGCCAGAACAAATAAACAAACAGCAAAGAACGTGAATCGCTTCATTTCAAATGTGCTCCTTCTCAAGTATTCGGGATTTCAGTAATATGCGGCGCGCGTGATTTAACCACGATCACCCCGCGCGAATAAAGAAACTCTTTCCGCCGCACGAAGATTGATATCTCAAACGGAGACCTTATTTAACTTTATGCCGACACCCGCAAAATCATCGAAAAAGAAAGTATCCACAAAGAAACCAACAAACGACCAATCCACTGCCAAGAAAACACTGGCATTCGACATTGGCGGCACAGGTCTGAAAGCGACTGTGCTGGATGACCACGGCAAAATGCTGGTCGAACGTGTGCGCGTCGAAACGCCCCAACCTTGCCCGCCCAAAGCCCTGCTGGAAAAGCTGAAAGAGCTGCTGGCTCAGTTGCCGGAATTTGATCGCGTTTCGGTCGGATTCCCGGGGGTTGTTCGCCATGGCAAAACCCTGTCGTGTAAAAATCTGGGTTCAGACGAATGGATTCATTTCGATTTGCAAAAAGCGATTGCCAAAGTCACAGGCAAACCAACGTTGGTTATCAACGACGCCGATATGCAGGGACTGGGCGCAGCGAAAGGCAAAGGCGTTGAACTGGTCATTACGCTCGGCACAGGTTTAGGCTCGGCGCTGTTTGAAGATGGGCGACTGGCTCCGCACATCGAACTGGCGCACATTCCGTTTCGCAAAGGACAAACCTACGAACAACAACTCGGCAACAAAGCGTTCAAGAAAGTCGGCAAGAAGGAATGGAACGACCGCCTGAAAATAGCCATTGAATGCTTTCGCATTCTGACGAACTTCGACAAGCTGTATCTGGGGGGTGGCAACGCCAAAGAAGTCGAATTGGACCTGGGCGGCGATGTCAAAATCGTCAATAACAAACTGGGCATGCTCGGCGGCATTTGGCTGTGGAAGGATGTAGATTTAAGTGACGGCGTTCAAAAATAAAGCAGGATGGAGAGACGGAAAAACTGAGCGCGCATTTTGAGCCTTTTTCTCCTTCTCTCCTGTCTTATTTCTTCCGTCTTTCCGTCTTCGGAAAAGCCTCTTTCCCCATCATCTTTGCTCGCGTATGATTGCCTTTCCTTCGCCCTTTTCTTTGGAACTGATATTGAACGGAGAACGCAGTAATGTCGAATTTGAATAACGGGCTGATCAAAAGCACCGTGCCTCATGCCGGAGTCGAAGGTGGCGAGGTCGTCATCACCTGTGAAGGGTACGACACTTCAGATTATTTATATTGTCACGTTTGGTTTGGAGATCAACGCGGAAGAGTCATCAGCGCCGCACCCAATCGCGTCGTCATTACCGTCCCTGATTGTGATACTGGAATCGAAGCCCATGAATTGAAACTGGAAAGTTCAGGCGGAGTGATGTCCACGCCATTCACCCTGGGCGTCAAGTTGGCAGAAAATCTGCATCCGGTTGCGAATCCGGCAGTTGATCGCGACGACGGCAGCATTTACGTCACGTTGTCGGGAACTCGCGGACAGAAAATGCCGGTTTCCATTTACAAAATCTCGTCGGAAGCCGAGCTTTTGCCGATGGTAACCGATCTGGTGAATCCGACCGGTCTGGCGTTCAACCGCGAAGGCACGTTGTATGTCACCAGCCGTTATGATGGGAAACTGTTCCGCATTTCGCCGTTTGGCGAGCCTGAAACCGTGGCTTCCGATTTGGGCGTCGCCACGGGGCTGGCCTTTGATCGTCGCGGAGACATTTATGTGGGCGACCGAACGGGAACAATCTTTCGCGTCAACGAACTCGGCGAGGTTCGGCAATTTGCCGAACTGGATCCCAGCGTTGCGGCTTACCATCTGGCATTTTCGCCCGATGGCGATTTGTACGTTAGCGGGCCGACAGTTTCTTCGTTTGAGACAATCTGGCGAATTGACGCGATGGGCGAAGTGGAAAAGTTCTACACTGGACTTGGCCGTCCGCAAGGATTGGCTTTTGACGCCGAAGGGAATTTGTACGCAGCGGCTTCGCTGAAAGGGCATCGAGGGATTGTGCGAATCACTCCCGATGGCAGCAACGCTGAAGTCGTTGTCGCCGGTTCGTCGCTGGTCGGTCTAGCCTTTGACGCCGAAGGCAATATGATCGTCGTCAGTACTTCAAAAGTGTATCGAGTGCCGATGGGAATCAAAGGCTATTCTGTTTTTTAGAAACGGGAAATCTGTTGTCGCAATGCAAACCGCAACTCAGAAAGAAACCATCTCGCAGGAAACCATCGCCAAAGAGCGCACGCTTCGACAATTGTTGCGCCAGATGGAATCGGTCATCGTCGCTTATTCAGGCGGAGTGGACAGCGCTTATCTGGCCTACGCCGCCGCCAGTGAATTGGGGCCACGCGCGTTGGCTGTGACCGGCGAAAGTCCCAGCTACCCGGATTTTCAGCGGCAAGACGCGCTTGAAGTCGTCCGAAAATTTTCGATTCCGCATCAGTTCGTCAATACCGACGAAATTCACGATCCAAACTACCAGGCCAATCCGGCCAACCGCTGTTATTTCTGCAAACACGAGCTGTTCACCAAGCTGAGCGAACTGGCCAGCGAACGTGGCTACGGTTTTGTTTGCGATGGAAACAACGCCGACGACGTTGGAGATTATCGTCCGGGGCGGCAAGCGGCCAGGGAATTGAACGTTCGCAGTCCGCTGATCGAAGCCGGGCTGACCAAAACGGAAATCCGTCAGTTGTCTGAATCCGCAGGGTTGCCGGTGTGGGATCGCCCGGCGTCGGCTTGCCTGTCGTCAAGAATTCCATACGGAATGCCCGTGACGATTGAAAAACTGTCCAACATCGAACGCGGCGAAGCCAGGTTGCGGCTGTTGGGATTCCAGCAAATGCGCGTTCGCCACCACGGAGATTTGGTCCGAATTGAAATCGCTCCGGATGAATTGCCGCGAGCGTTGAACCCGGAGATGGCTCAGCAAATCGCGGCGGCGTTCAAACAATTGGGGTTCAAGTTCATCACACTTGACCTTGAAGGGTATCGAACCGGCGCACTAAACGAATCTTTGAAAATTGCAGAGAAGTAAAAAACGGGCGGGGATCAAATGATCACCCGCCCAAATTTTTTGAGTCCACAGCGCCCCAGCTATTCGCCAGGGAGGTATCAATGGCATTAGTAGACGATGGCATTCGGCAATTCAGGGAGGAAAATCCCTTCGCGTCTATGATGTCGCGTTTCGACCACGCGGCTCAGTTATTAAACCTGGACCCCGACCTTTATAAAGTCCTGCGCGTTCCCAATCGCGAGATCACAATTTATATCCCCGTTTTGATGGATGATGGTCACATCGAAGTTTTCACAGGCTATCGAGTGCAGCATAACTTTGCCCGCGGCCCGGCCAAAGGCGGCATACGTTACGCGCCGGACGTGACACTGGACGAAGTGCGCGCACTGGCTGCCTGGATGACCTGGAAATGCGCGGTCGTTAACATTCCTTTTGGCGGAGCGAAAGGCGGCGTCATTTGCGATCCTTCGCAAATGTCACAGGGCGAGTTGGAGAGGATGACTCGGCGGTATACGGCAGAATTGGTTGACTTTATCGGCCCGGAACGTGATGTTCCCGCGCCCGACATGAACACCAATGAACAGACGATGGCATGGATTATGGATACGTACTCCATGCATGTGCGGCACACCGAAACAGCGGTTGTGACGGGCAAGCCGATAGACCTTTCCGGTTCGCGCGGACGCCGCGAAGCGACTGGGCGCGGGGTGCTTTTCGTCGTGGATGAAGCAGTTCAAAAGCTCGGCATGAAGCCAGAGAGCACTCGTGTCGTGGTGCAAGGTTCAGGAAATGTTGGTGGCATTGCTGCCAAACTGATGTATGAAACTGGTTATAAAATCGTCGCCATTTCTGACATCCACAGTGGCATTCATCATCCCAAGGGGCTGGACCTGCCTCAGGCGATGGCCTACCTTGCCCAAAACAAGACCTTTGAAGGCTATGCCGAAGCGGATCATGTCACCAATCAGGAATTGCTGGAGCTTGATTGCGAGGTGCTGGTGCCTGCTGCGACGGAAAACCAGATTACCAGCGCCAATGCTTCGCGAATCAAATGTAAGATTCTGGCTGAAGGAGCAAATGGACCGACAACTGCCAGAGCCGATGACATCCTTGAACAAAAAGGCGTCTTCGTGATTCCGGACATTCTGGCAAATGCGGGTGGAGTGACATGCAGCTATTTTGAGTGGGTACAGGATCGGATGGGGTATTTCTGGAAGGAAGAGATGGTCAATGAAAGGCTGAAGGACATAATGGTTGCCAGTTTTCACGATGTCTGCAAATACGCCGAAAGCCATGGCGTGAATAATCGGATTGCTGCTTATATGCTGGCAATTGACCGAGTCGCATACATTACCCGCGTGCGAGGAATTTATGCTTGAGGTAGGCTGGGGCACAAATGTTACAGAAGGTTATTGTGCAGAATTCGGTACTGAATTTCTGTAGAAAGTCACACTCTTCCTAATAAATAGTTGCCAGTTCCCCCTTCCGGAAATGTTTCATACTGCCGTCAAAGACCGTTCACTTCCAAGCGTCAAAACGCCTCTAAGTCTTTGTCAGGTGAATGAGATTGCAATTGACACATTTAGCACCATCGTATAGATTCTGGTGCGGAGTAGTACCCAGTCTTCATTTTTCTTTGTGTTAGCCCTTAGCATTGAAAGCCGTTCACGCGAGTGGTCTCCACTTTTGATGAATAAGGGCATTACTGTTTTATGCCGGACGGATATTTCGTTCTGGAAGTAACAAGTAACTCAAATAGACGTAAGTCACCCAATTCCAGGAGGAGAATTATGAGTTTTGCGAGACGATTGCTAGGTCTGATGCTCGCGCTCCTGATCATCGGAGTGGTTGTTAACGCTCAGACTCCGCGCTCAACAGATGATCCTCGCAACCTTGCCCCAACGGTAAATGGCGGCACCGGTCTTTTTACGGTTTATGATGCGCAGACTTTGCGCAAGGGCGAGTTCAATTTTGGCTTCTTCGCCAATCACTTTCACCGCGATCCCGGTGATGTCAGTTGGCAAGTCTATCCAGTGAATTTCCAGATTGGTTTCAGTGATCATTTGGAAATTTTCGCTCACTTCGAAGCCCAACGAGTTGTTTCGGTTGGCGCACCGGCCTTGCTCAGCGGATTTTATCTGCCAGATGTCAGAACAAAGACCCTGCCGGTTGGCCGTCTGGTGATTGTTCCCGGACAAAACACTGCTTCATTCACAATCGGTGATCCTTGCGGCAATGGTGGCTTTCCAGGTCCTTGCCGTGCGCCAAACGTCGGTGGGTTGGGCGGCTTTGCTTCAGGGCCATTTGTCGCGCGTCCGAGCGGTAACGATACCGCTGTGTATGTCGGATTGGGCGCTCCTGTCGGAGGCATCCTGCCTGCGCTGGCTCCAAACGTGAATCCCAGCTATTTGCCGAATGCTCCTTTTCTGGCTCGTTTTTCCGATCATCACACTGGTGACGTCTGGGTTGGCGGAAAAATTCGCTTCACGGGACCGAAAAATCCATTCGGGTTTGCGTTGATTCCTCTGGTCAAGATTCCAACCACGCAGGAACTGTTTACTGGTCTGGAACGTGGCCGCGGCACTGGCAATTATGATTACGGTGCGATTGCTGCTTTTGATGGCCGGTTGCACAAATATATCAATCTCAGTGCGAACATCGGCTTCATCAAGAAAGGCGATCCGCAGGCTGAAGATATGAACCTGGGACCGCTCTGCGTTGGATGCAGCGTGATTCAGGGTTATGGCAGCAGCGAACGTTCGCTGGATATTCCCAATGAACTGCGCTCCGGCTTGGCTGTTGATTTCCCGCTGAGCCAATATCTGCAACTGATCACTGAAATCAGCTCAACACACTATGTTGGCTCCCGTACTCCAAGCCTTTTGACCAACAGCCCTGTTGATTTTGTTGCTGGTGTTCGTGTTTTCCCGGCGCGCTGGCTCTCGATCAGTGCTGCTTATCAACGTCATCTGAATTGGTTCTCTGAAATTGACAAGCGTAGCCCGAACGGCTTCATCGCTGGATTGTCTATCGGACATGTCAACAAGCGTGAAGAACCCTTGTTGCCCAACCAGCCGCCAACAGTGGCTTTAGCATTGGGGAATGTTGCCAAAGGTTCAAGCGATCTGTTGCGTGAATCCGCCAACACAGTTTGCGCGGGCGACAAAGTTGACCTGCGTGCAACCGCTTCCGATCCGGATGGTGACGCTTTGGTTTACGCCTGGAGCGCAACCGGTGGTCGCGTAGTCGGCGATGGCGCAAATACAGTGTTTGATACAACTGGCTTGGCTCCTGGCGATTACACAATTACCGTGCAAGTTGATGACGGTTGCGGATGCATCGCTTTCGATTCGAAGACGATTCGTGTCACGGCTTGCCCGCCGCTCACCGTTTGCTTCGGTCCAAACCTGGATCTGAACGTCAGTTCGTCATCTGTTGACGCTGGTGAAAAAGTCACCTTCACAACCAGTGGCGTGACCGGTGGTCGCAACTATGGCAACGTTCGCTACGAATGGTCAGCTTCGGCTGGCAACATCAGCGGCAGCGGCCTGAGCGCGACACTCGACACGACGGGTGTTCCCGGTGGAACGAGCATTGAAGTCACCGTTAAAGCGACTTCGGATGCTGGTAACTGTTCGGCTAGTGGTTCAGCGCGCACAAGCATTAAGGTGCCGCCACCTCCACCGGAACCGGTGAAACCGCCCGCAGCAACAGTCATTGACAACTGTGTGACGTTCAAGAAGAACGCATCGCGTGTTGACAATGCCTGTAAGGACATTCTGTCCAGCAAGGTGATTCCGGCTCTCCAAGCTGACCCGGGTGCCAAGGTCGTTGTTGACGGCTACCGTGGTGAGAAAGAGAAACCGGCAAGCACCAGTCTGGATCGTGCGAAGAATGTCCGCGATCGTCTGGCTGATGGCAAACTCGGTACGGCGATTGACGTCAATCGTATCGTGGTTCGCGACGGCGGCGTCTCGGCTGATACGCAAGTCAAGATTTGGCTGGTTCCGTCCAACGGCACAATGCCCGAAGGACCGGCTCCGGCAACGGTCGGTGACGTTAAACCTGAAAAAGGTGGTCGTCGCCCAGCCAAAAAGCCTGCTGCCAAAAAGCAGTAAGCTTTAGGCGATAGCCGTAAAACCGAAAGAGGCAGGTGGTCATTGATCGCCTGCCTCTTTTACGTGGTTTCAGTGATTGTGAACGAACTCTCCGAATCCCGCTTCGAGAAAAACGTCTGTGTCGTCGTGTTTATTCTGGCAATGCTGATTGCCGGATGGCTACGGTTTTCCCAGATTGAACTCAAGCCATTTCACCATGATGAAGGCGTCAATTCTTTCTTCCTGCTCAACCTGGCGCATTCCGGCGAATACAAATACGACCCGAAAAATTATCACGGCCCATCGCTTTATTACTTTGCGCTGATTGCGTTGAGAATCTTTGGCGAAAACGACTTTGCCCTTCGTTTGACGCCGATTCTTTTTGGACTGCTGCTGGTGGGATTGGTGTGCTTGCTGAGACGGCACCTTGGGCCAATTGGAACACCCGTGGCGGCCTTTTGCATGGCATTATCTCCATGTCTGGTGTTTTATTCGCGCTACTTCATTCACGAAATATCCTTCGGTTGTTTCTCGCTGGGGATGGTTGCCGGGTTATGGCGTTACGCTGAGGATAGAAGATTTCTTTGGCTTGCGTTGGCGGCAAGCTCATTTGGATTGCTGCTGACGACTAAAGAAACTTCCGTCATTACCGTGGCTGTTTTTCTGGTGGCTATTGTTTGTGCTTCGATTTGGGATGCGACGAGAAACTTGATTCAAGAACGAAGATTTACCCCCGCCGCGCTGGTTAAAGGGCTAAAAAACGACACGGTATCAGTGTTGCCTTCGCTGGATCACGCAATGGCGGCAATCATCATTGCGGCGTTTATTTTTGTCTTGCTCTATTCGTCTCTGTTCAAAAATTGGGGAGGAGTTCCTGATTTCTTTCGTTCAATCGCCCATTGGACAGAAGAACGTAGCAACACGGATCACGTCAAAATTTTCACGTACTACTTTGGCATTCTATTCAAATTGGAACTTCCGCTACTGATTGGTTCTGTGTTGGCTGGGGTGTTCATTCTTTGGCGCGGCACTCGATTTTGGCTTTTTACTGGCGCTTGGACCTTCGGCATGACCTTGGCGTATTCAAAGATCCCCTATAAAACTCCATGGTTGATGGTGAGTTTTGTTGTGCCGATGGCGTTGGTTTGTGGATACGCGGCGGAGCAGGTTTATCAGGTTGTACGGTTTACAGCCCTGAAGCTGGTATGGGCGGGATTTATCATTTTTGTATTTGTGGGATTTGGCCGGTTAGCCTGGGTCGTGAATTTTGAAAAGTATGACGACAATGGCAACGAAAGCGGATACTTTACTGCACTCGGCAAAAAGCGTGAATGGCGTCCATACATTGATGGACAGTATGGTTACATTTACGCCCATACAGACCGGGAATTCTTGTTATTGATTGACGAAATCAAGCGCGAAGCAGACGCATTCCCTGACAAAGAAAAGACAGGAATTTATATTGCATCGCCTGAATATTGGCCCATGCCCTGGTACTTACGGGATTACACCAGCACGCTTTATTCCGGGCAATGGCCGGGAACTGTTGGAGACGCGCCCGCGATTTCACAAAAAATTATTGTTGCTCATGCCGATCAGCAGTCGAATCTAAATGGAGTTCCAGGCTGGCGTCAAAGTCCACGAACTTATAAGCTTCGTCCTGGTGTTGAACTTCTGTTGTTCGTTCGTGAAGAGTCGGCAGAACAGAAATAGCCGTGGAGAGTTGTTGAATCCGGAAAAACCGATTTGTTGAATGCCTGGAAGGGAAAACCATGCCACGTTATTACTTGTTGCTTTTTGTGCTGGTAGTTGTCTTGTTAGCCGCTTGTTCGGAAAAACAGGCTCCCGCCTTCACATTACCTGAAACGGTGACGGAGACCACAAAAAACCCGCTCCCTGATCTGAGTGTTGCTGCGACGGCTGGCAGAGTGCTTTACATGGTGAATTGTTCTCTGTGCCACGGAACAGATGGCAAATCTCCCGAAAATTCTCTGGAAGCAAACCCGCCAGATTTAACGAGTCAAAAAATTGCTGCTGAGCCAGATGGCACAGTTTTTCTGGTAATCAAAAACGGCGTAAAAAAGGATGGGAAGCCGACGATGCCGCCTGCTAAGAAACTTTCCGACCAAGAGATTTGGCAGATAGTGGCTTATGTTCGCACGTTGGCCAAGAAGTAAGTTTGAGAAATAGGTTCGGAATAAATTTAGGGCCGAACCAGTCTGACGCCGGTTCGGCCCTAAATTTTAGGTTAGATCACCACAACTCTGCTATTGCATCTCAATTCCAACAGCTCTAAGCGCATCAATCGCAAAGGGCCGTGACTCCATCAGTCGCATTTGGCCATCGCAAACAATCGCCAAGGGGCGACCGCTTTGTTTTTTATTCAGGGTCGAATCCTCATCCATTTCTTCACCCGTAGTCAGCAACCACATATCTGTTAACCACTCGTGGATGATTGAATTGACTTTGGCTTCCTGATGCAACTGCTTCACCGAAATGGATGAATTCTCAACAACTGAATTCTCTATAACCGGATTTGAATCAATTGCATTGTTAACTGCGATTAGTTCTTCAGTGTTTGACGGCAGATTCAATTCATTTGTCTTTTTGACCATTTCATTCTCCTCAACTTTCAAAATCCAACTCCTGCAAAACCACAAGACATAATGTTCAAACTCTTTCAAAACCGCTAGAACGCCAACCTCAGACGCAACCTCAATGCCAGAAGTTGCTTATCATTTCAGAGATCGCGTCTTCACCTCGAAAAATTCCAAAAGCGACCACAGAACGGCCATAAATCTTCATTCTTGCAGTCGTGATGAAGGGCTTGAGGCCAAAGCAGGATTGATAACCCCTCCAAACTGCAGAGAAGGTGAAACAAAACACATCACCTGTCGAGAAATAATTACCCGCTATGGTGCTAGCTCAGTCGCCATTTGGGTTAGGAGTGTCAACGAATGAAGACGGTAGTTGACTTATTGTGATGAGCTTTGAGGAAAATATTACAGAGACGGGGTGCAGGAAGTACTCCTATAACTTGACTTTGCCATGAAGGGACTTATCATTGCTGTCGTCCTCAAAAGTCTTTCAATCATTCAATTGATCACTGAAAACAATCTGTAGTAAATCTACGGTCGAAGGGATTGCTTCATCCTCTCTGTTCCACTTGTGGATCTCGTGTGCCCTGTTTCGGAGCATCCTGTCAGCACGACCCGTCAATTTACTTATAACGACAATGGATCAACAACGAAGCAAGACATTGTCTTGCTTCTCCAAGAAGTAGTGTCTTTCCGACCCCCCTGCTGCACCCCACGACCACCGTCAGTAGGAGATAAAATGGGAAGGGTTCTTGAACATCAGGAAATCATCAATACACCGGAGGCAAAGGGGATGCGAACCTTGCCTTCATCGCGGAGTATTATCATCAATTTCAGCGGGCTGAAGGCTAGGCGCGAATCGCGATTGCCTGTGCCGCATTCCGTTCCTATGGGACGGGAACACACGCCAGCAGACTTTTCCAAACTCAAAGCAAAAGCGCATAACGACCCGCTCTTGGCATGTAGCCGAAGAGAATTGCAGCTTGATCCGCAAACTCTCGGAGAAAGTGAGGACGATCTATCCCCACGGATCGTGAAGGATTTTGCAGGTCTGGATGACGCCAATTGGACTCCGCCGGATAGCCAGCTTGCAGTTGGCCCATGCCATCTAATCGCAGCAATCAACGCTTCGTTTGCCATATTTGATAGAAACGGCGGTGAGCTATTACGTCGAACTCTGGCGGATGTTTTCGGACGATTGGTGGAAGATGCCATCCTTTACAACCCGAAAGTGCTTTACGATCAATTCCATGAACGATGGGCAATGGTTGCCTGTGCGCGCAGTGTTGATTCTCAGCGGTCTTGGTTTTTGTTGGCATATTCGGATAGCGATGATCCACTGGGCGACTGGCGGTTATGGGCGCTGGATGCAGGTTATGATGGATTGCTCAAGACTGCTTATTGGCCTGACGGTTTAGGAGTGTCAATGGACAATTCGCTGCTTTATCTGACGGCGAATATGTTCAGCGGGCAAGGGGAGTTCGTCTATTCCAAGTTGCGGATTCTGAACATCAGGGAAATCCAGATGGGGGGAGCCGTCCATGGGTGGGACTTTTGGCAGCTTCGAAATGCTGACGGTTCGCCTGCATTTGGTGTGCAGCCAGCCGTCAATTTGCGGGCTGCCGGAGCACAGTACCTGCTCAACGCGACGTCTGATGGAAAAGGGATGACCTTATGGGCTGTGACGCAACCATTGCGTCAGTCCCCCAGATTGATGCGCCGGTTTGTTCCTACCTTGAACTATTCTTTGCCCCCCAACGCTCATCAGCTTTCGACAGGGATAGAAATTGGGATTGGCGATACGCGGTTGGTCAATGTGGTTTTCCGTCACGGCCTGTTATGGGCGGCACACACGGTTGCGGCGAACTGGATGGATTCAACGAATACAGCGGCAATTCACTGGGTTCAAATCAATCCGCGAGCTGGCTGCGTCACGCAACAAGGCGTTTTTGGAGCACCGCGTCGCCATTATTTTTGTCCGGCAGTGATGGTTGATGGCGAAGGCAATCTGTTGT
>ERZ650309.955-NODE-955-length-13778-cov-4.418349_pt1 | contig 13778 bp, 9 predicted proteins | sample MGYA00376245_ERZ650309 | MGnify/ENA primary metagenome ERZ650309 (study PRJEB26733, sample SAMN07839294) | wastewater metagenome | biome: urban; feature: wastewater treatment plant; material: waste water | place: USA: North Carolina | collected 2016-04-26 ...
CACATGCAACGTAAAGGCATTATTTTAGCAGGTGGTTCTGGCACACGTTTATATCCTGCAACTTTAGCAGTAAGTAAACAGTTATTACCCATTTATGATAAACCAATGATTTATTATCCATTAACGACTTTAATGCTGGCTGGTATTAGAGAGATTTTAATTATTTCTACGCCTCAAGATACACCGCGTTTTGAACAGTTATTAGGTGATGGCTCAAAGTGGGGCTTAGCTATTAGTTATGTGGTTCAGCCTAGCCCTGATGGTTTGGCTCAAGCCTTTATTTTAGGCGAAGACTTTTTAAATGGTGCACCTAGTGCTTTGGTGTTGGGTGACAATATTTTTTATGGCCATGATTTTAGTGGTTTAGTACAACAGGCAGCTGTAAAAAAACACGGCGCAACAGTATTTGCTTATCATGTGCAAGACCCACAGCGATATGGCGTGGTTGAGTTTGACGCTAATGGCCATGCTATTAGTTTAGAAGAAAAGCCAACACAGCCCAAGTCAAATTATGCGGTCACAGGTTTATATTTTTATGATGAAAAAGTAGTGGATATTGCTAAATCTATTACTCCCTCGGCACGTGGCGAGCTAGAAATTACAGATGTGAATAGCCGTTATTTGGCGTTGAATTTACTTGATGTACAAACCATGGGGCGCGGTTATGCGTGGCTTGATACAGGTACACATGAGTCGATGTTAGAAGCGAGTCAGTTTATTGCAACGATTGAGGCGCGGCAAGGCTTAAAAGTTGCTTGTCCCGAAGAGGTCGCATTTAGATTGGGCTGGATAGATGCCCAGCAATTAAGGTATTTGGCACAGCCTTTAGCTAAAAATAGTTATGGTCAATATTTGTTGGCCTTGTTAAAGGACTAAGAGATCGCTATGCAGATAATAGATACCAGCATTGCCGATATTAAAATCATTGAACCAACGATTTGGGGAGATGAGCGCGGCTTTTTTTTTGAGAGTTTTCGCCAAGATAAGTTTGAGGCCATGATTGGCAACACCCTAAATTTTGTGCAAGACAACCATTCACGCTCAATCCAAGGGGTATTAAGAGGCTTACATTATCAGTTGCCACCGTATCAGCAAGCTAAGTTAGTACGTTGTGTGGTAGGTGAAATTTTTGATGTGGCTGTAGATATGCGCCGTAGTTCGCCGAGTTTTGGTCAGTCAGTAGGCGTTTATTTGTCAGATGAAAATAAACGCCAATTATGGATTCCCGCAGGTTTTGCACATGGCTTTTTAACTATGTCAGCACAGGCCGAAGTCTTGTACAAAACCACGCAATATTATCATCCAGCCTCGGAACGATGTTTACGATGGGATGACCCACACTTAGCCATTAAATGGCCATTGTTAAACGAGCCTCAGCTTTCGGCTAAAGACCAGCAAGGCTTGTGGTGGGAGCAAGCGGCTATATTTGATTAGCTTAGCTCTACCACACCATCCATTTCGACTTGTGCGCCACGTGGCAGAGAAGCCACACCAACCGCGGCACGTGCAGGGTATGGTTGGGTAAAGTAACGCGCCATGATTTCGTTAACTAAGGCAAAATTAGCTAAATCAATCAAAAAGATATTAAGTTTAGCAATGTCTTGTAAGCTGCCACCTGCAGCTTCACAAACGGCTTTTAGGTTGTCAAATACTTGAATGATTTGTGCTTCTATGCCGTCTTTTAGTTGCATAGTTTGTGGGTCTAAGGCAATTTGCCCCGACAAATATACCGTGTTGTTGACTTTAACCGCTTGTGAATATGTACCTATAGCAGCAGGCGCATTGGGGGTACTAATAATAGTGCGTGACATAAGCTAATCCTAAAATTATTGCAGCATAAAGGTATTATATTCTAATTCATCAAAGACTTTATCTAACAGTCTAAAGCCCAACATAATACACAGCAACAACGCGGCTGCAAGGCCATAACCATAAAACTTAGGCCCTAAATATAAGGTAATTGCAGTAAACACGCCGTTAAAAATCACAAATAAGCCTGTGAGTAATAGCACAATACGGCGTTTATCTAGGTAAAAAAAGACATTTAATATGCCCAAAAATACCACCTGTAATCCCACGCTAATTAGGTTTACAAACAATAAAGGCAAGTAAAGCAGCGAAATTTCTAAAAAGTTAAGAATAATTTCACCCGCTACAAACACCCCTAAGGTGGCAATACTCTGAATCTTAATAATTTGATAAATGCCTTGGCGAATGGTAAAAACCATTTCGTTACGCATTTTTTCCATATATTCTAAAGAGCCACCCTCACGCACCGCATTATAAAAGTTGTCGTAAAACTCAACAAAGTCGGTTTCCATTTTAACTAAAAAGACCGCCATACCCGGTATGATGGATAAATAAGCCAAAAATACAGGAATATCGTAAATTAACGAGGCGCGTAATGGGCCAATGACAGGTTGACTGGTGGGCAGATAAAACCAAAACATAAATTTATCAAGCCACAAACCAAAATTATAAAAAAAACCGACCCACACTAAGCTCCAAAAAAACATCTTCTTTTTAGCAAAATCAAAGGCAATAAAATAACGAGACGGATAGTTGCGTAAAATCAAAATCACCATGCCAATTAATAAAATAAACTGGCCTAACACAAAACCACCCAATAAGCCTTCGAGGTTAAAAGGGCGCAGTAATAAAGCAAAGCCGACGGTGCAGCCATAACCTACAGCAAAACTATTTAAAATGGCTTTGTATTGCTTCATACCCGACAAAAATATGGTGGCAATCCAAATATCACTCATGACCACAAATCCTGCGAGCATCAATAAGCGATACATAATGCTTTGCTGTGGAAACAAAAAGATAATCACCAGCATGCCAAGCACGCCAGTCACCAAGGTGACCCACAAAAGCAAGCCATTAAAGTTGGGCAAAATAATATCAGCGCGTTTTTCAAACAGTCTATCTGCAGTAAAACGAGTAAAGGCTAGTTGCACAAAGCCTGTGATGGTTAAGCTAAAAGCCACTAAATAAGTAACGCTAACCTGAAACTGAGTCACCAAAAACTCAGGAACAACCATTGAGACACTCATTAGACCAATGACTAAGATCCCAACAATCGACAATACCCAAGGCCCTGAGCTAATAATGCCTGCATAGGCATAGGCTTGCATCATGCCTAATAAGCTGTCGCGGCGTAGTAGTTTACGCAGTTCAAAGCCAATACCAGCCATTAGCGTTTTCCTCGTGGGCAAGTGGTGTTATTTGATGAGGTCATTGCGTTTTGATACACCGAGCGATAACGGCCAAACATTTGCTCTTGGGTGTAGTAACGCTCAACACGGCTAATGCCTGCGGCTTGTGCGGCACGCCAACGTACAGGGTTGCCTAATAAACTAATAATGGCTTGTGCGAGTTCGGTGGGGTTGGCAATGCCAACAATCATGCCCGAAGCACCAATAGATTTATCAATCGCACCTAATCCTTCAACTAATTGGCGGCATGAACCGACATCGGTAGAAACACAAGGCACACCTGCGGCATAGCCTTCTAATATGACTAGCGGTAAGGCTTCCGAAATAGAGCTAAGCACTAATAAACCTACTTTGGGTAATAACTCATCAATGCGTTGAAAGCCTAAAAATTTAACTTTTTCTGTTAAGCCTAAACCTTGTGCAAGACTATGACAGTCGGCGGCGTAATCTGGGTCTTCATCTTCGGGGCCTGCAATCCATGCTTCGGCTTGTGGCAGTTGATTAACCACGGTACGCATGGCTCTAATAAAGGTTTTAATGTCTTTAATTGGTACAACACGGCCAATTAAACAAATGGTGAGCGGAATGTCATCACTGCGTAGCGCACGTAATTTTTCGAGATGAGGTAAATTAATGCCATTAGGAATGTTTTCGGTGCGTTCGGCAGGTGCGCCGTCTTTAACTTGGCGTAAACGATTAGTTTCGTATAAGGCAATAATACGGTCGGCATGATGATAACAATCACGGCCTAATGCTTCAAAAAAACGAATCCATAAGTTTTTAAAATAGGCGATTTCGGAGCTGTCTTTGGCCAAGGTGCTACGATTATCTCGAATCCATTGTGCTTGAAAGAGGTCGATTTTACGTTCTTTGGTGTAAATGCCATGTTCGGATAAAATCAGTGGTTTACCCGTTTTTTGTTTCATTAATGCACCCAAAAAGCCTGCATAACCTGTAGAAATAGTATGAAAAACTTTAACAGGAATGAAGGTCTCAGTGAGTGCCATCAATCGCCAAATAGGGGCGTGCATAATGCGAATGGTCCAAAAGTAATCCACAAACGAGGGGTCGGTGCAATGCTCTCGATATTGCTCGGTAATATAGTCCCATGCTTCGCGGCTATACAAAAAATCCTCTTCTGCATAACGGCCTTCGCTGCGGTGTTTCATAATGCTTTTAAGGAGTGAGCTTTCTTGCTCATGGAGGCGTTCGGGTTGACGATAAGTATCATGTAAACAGCGAATTTCTTTAAAAACCTTGGGGTTACCTTTGCGTTTAATCACGGGTGGCTTGCTGTGTGCCTCATGCAAATAATGCACTTCTAAATGCACCACATTGTCAGGTAATTGAAAACGCATATCGCCATAGTCTTCGGGGCGACTCCCTACAAAACATAAGGCAAAAGTGTACTCAGGAAAGCCTTTAATAATTTGATTGACCCAACTAGACACACCACCACTCACATAAGGATAAGTGCCTTCTAGTAACAAACCAATGTCGGCTGATTGACCTTGTTTAATAACGGTCATTTATTGTCCCCAATAGTCGGCGGCGATAAGTAGTGGGCGTGAGCCGCCGCGCTCGTGTAGATTTTTCATAATGCGGCGTGTGCTGGCATAGTCTTGGCGTAAAAAGGCTAATTCGGCTAAGTAAGGTTCGGCGCGTGCCAGCGGAAAACCTTGTTTAATGGCTGTGCTAAAACAACCTGTTGCACGAATATAGTCACCGCGTAATGTCCACATACGCCCTGAAATTGCCCATAAGCCTGCATCTTTGACGGTTTCTTTTAGGGCTTCGGTGGCGTATTTTTGTACTTGTTCTAACGAAAAACTCCGCATATCGCCTTGCACTAAATTTTGATATACCAATTCCCAATATAATTCGGCAAGTTCTCGTGCAGGTAAGTAACGTTCGGCACTTGATGTGGCTTGTTGGTAACTGTGTAAGGCTTCTTGAATACGATGCGTGAGTTGTTTTTCGCGGCTGTCTAGCATGCCGTAAGCAAGTAGGCGTAAGTCATCAGAGCTGTCGCTTAAAGCTTCGCGTAAAATACCCGATGTATGACGTGCGGGCATATTTTGTAGTGCGAGGAGTGCCTTCATGCGTAAATCAACGGGCGTATTTTTGTTGCTTAGTTGTTGGCGTACGCGCCCCGAACGCCATCCTGCATCAATCCCATGTTTGGGCATTTCGTATTGTGGTGTAGTCACCGCTGTAAAACGGTAGGTCGGTCTAAAATTAGGTAACCAAGCCGCAATTAACGAACCAATCGCAAAGCCAAATAAGCCAATAACAGGAATAAAAAAGCTTAAATTAAACAATAACAGCATCACCCAAATGCGTGGCTGTTTATAGTCTTTAGGAAGTAACATCCATGCAACGGGCGTAATGGCAGCACAAGCCAAAGTATGCAAAGCAAAATATTGATAAATCAGCAAGTTGCTATTACTAGAGAGTAACAGCAGGGCAATAGCGGCGGTTTCTAGTGTGACCGCTGTTATCCCTAATTTTGCATTGCTACTAAGCATGATAATTCTCTTTAGCTGTGTTGTTTAACTAAGCAACGTTCTAATAAATTGTTAAGCAAATCAGCCGCAGGACGCTCATTCACTAAAGCGGTGTAGGGCGTGACTTTAGCGTCGCTAAAACTAGGCGCATTAAACATTTCTTTAAGCCATTTTTGGCTACGCAATAAATAACCTGTCACCGCTGCATCACCATGTAAAGGCATCATGGTAATAATAATATCGCGGTCAGAAAGACGAATATCCCAATTAATATCCATTTGACGACGTTGACGCACCATTTCGGCAAAAATATCTTGGCGATGTGGGCTGTCAGAAATCACAAAAGCAGTAATGCTAGACGGTAAGCCGCTTTCACGTTGTACCCGTTCTAAACGTAATAATTCTGAGGCAAATTCGATGGGACACGTCGGGTTGTCACGTAAGATTTTCATTGCCAAAGGAATGAGTTTGACGTTGTCGGCGTAATAGCCTAATAACACACCTAAAAACTGTAGCGTTTCTTGATTAAGCGATAAAAAGGGCATCCGTTCGACCACTAACACACCTAAACATTGTTGATTGGTGGCAATGAGTGGTGCAACCACTAAATAGTGGCTTTCGGCATTTTGCAGGCTTTCGGTTTGTAAGTGGCTGAGTTCGTTTTTTTCGAGGGCATAACTTAGCAGGGCATCGTTAGCGTCTATGGCTTGAGGTGTACCAATGGTGGCACAGGCTTTAGGATTTATTTTACCTTGATTAACAGGATACAACGCAGCAACCTCAAGCTGACAGGTTTGCGCTAATAAGTGCATCACCGCATTGGCGTGAGGTAAGGCCGATGGGTCTTGTAAGCCTGTCACCATGATTTCACGAATGTGCATAATCGAGTCACGCAGCGTCATCGGTTTGGTGAGCATATCTTGCTCTAAACGCTCATGCGACAATTTAAGCAAATAATGGCGACGGGTAAGTGACTCTAGGCGTTCGTTTAGGTAGGCATTGGCTTCGCGGACACGTTTTAAGCGAACAATCCACACATCGGCAAATTCACCCGCAATCAAACTTAAAATTAGTCCGCCCATAAAAAAATGCGCAGGAAACGGAGTGATATTTTGACTTAATAAATCCCATAATGACCATGAGCCTGCAATCAGGCCAATAGAACCAAAAGCCGCCAGTGTGCCATAACGTAAACCTAACAGCGTCGGTGCAAGCCATAACCACGGAAACGGCAGTTCGACCATAAATGGGTCGTTAGGATTAGACCATGCACCTAAGCTAATTATTCCAAACGTAAATAAGGCTATTTCAAACAGCATTAAGCGATTTGCTTGTTTGGGTGCTAAAAAAGCAGCAATTTGGCGGCGGCTAAGGGTAAAGGGCATAGTCTAAACGTCCTAATTACGGATTGATGGCCGATTTAAGTAAGTTGTCTACCACTTTTTGGGCAATGGCACTCACGGCCTCACGACTCCAACCTGTTTTGGCTGCTGTGCCAGACCACACTACCTGACCCGATTCTAAATCAATCACATTAAGGGTAATGCCTGCGGCTGGTTCGCCATCTAAACCCACTTTATAACGCCATTCGTCGACACTGCCCGCAACGGCATATTTTGCGCCTGATTTTTTAGCCCATGTTAAGGCATTGTCTTGGTTACGGCGGTCGGCAAGTTCAAAAATCGCTTCACTGTTTGCGCTGGCATTGTAAGTGGCTAGGCTACTCACGCCATGAACCCGCAATAAACTGGCGGTAATGCTATCAAGACGCGCGCCTGCTTGTGGGGTTTCGGTGTTGTTAATCGCAGGTAATAATACCCATTGTGCTTTTTTATCAAGACTGGCCGTAGGGGTAGTGTGCAAGGTGCTGCAAGCCTGTAATAAGCTCATGCCTAGTACTAAACTGGTTAAAGCCATTTGTTTTTTTAAGCGCATGATAAAGTCCTCGGGTTAATAAAATAAACGATAGTTAAGGCGAATCTCTTGTGAGGAATCACCATTTTGTTGTCCACTTTGGCTATGGCTGAGTTCTAAACGCAATCGGTCATTACCTAAAACGGGGCTTTGTAAACCCAAACGCCCATTAAAGCCTGTGCCACTCACATTAGAGCTATTAATGCCAAACTCACCCATTAGGCGTAAGCCACGTTGATGTTGAGCTTGATTAACTTGTCCAAACGCCCACGCTAAGCCTATTTGTTGATAGTCTTGAGGAATAAAAAAGCCCGTTGTTAGCGTTTGCCCTTGTGTGGTTAAGGTATTAAAACGCGGGTCTAATGGGTTGTTGGCGTTAAACTTGCCTATTGCCATACTGAGTTTTAGTACGTGGTCGCTTTGGTCGGCAAAGAGTCGATGTCCTGCATCTACTTGTAGTAATTGACCTGTTCCAAGTGCTACACCGTCTTGGCTTAAATAGTCATCTAGGTTTAATTCGGCATTAAGGTATTCGCGGCCTGTCATCGCCCAATTAACGCCTGCTGCCCAACGATTTTTGGTGCCTGCCAGTATTAAACCTGTGCTGTCGTTAGTCGGTTGATTCTGCAACCACTGCCAAGAAGCAGTGATTTGGCTATCAACACGATACTGCTGCTTAATACGCCAACCTGTAAAGTTTGACCAGCCACTGCCTTGCGTTAGCGCAAATTGCCATGTTTGTTGGCTAGATTGGCGTTGCCATTCCAAATCAATCAACTGGCTATTGGCTAAGTTATTATTAAGCGTGACATTATCTAAAGCCTCATATTGTTGCTGCTCAAGCTGTGCGTTAAAACGCCACAAAGGGCTAATGGGAGTTGCCCATGCAATTTGTTGCTGTTGTATGCCCAGTGCGCCTAACTCGTTGTGCGTTATATCAAGGGCAATACTATGACCGCGCTCACTTAACAAATCGCTATAACGGCGATGTAATTCATCATCTTGTGGATAACTTTCTTGGGTATTAAAGGCCAAACTTTCGGCTAAATCAGGACGATTAACACGTGTGGCGGCTTCGATGCGGTCATAAATAGGTAATTGCTCAACTTTTTGATTAAGCAGTTGATTAAGGGACTGTGTATCGTGACTTTGTAATGCCAAACTGAGGCTTGCCCATGTAGGAATAGCCACGCTGCTATCTTGTTGGCTTATCCATTGACGCGCACCATCAAAATTTTCATGGTTTAACAACCAACCCAAACTTAACTCGTGTTCAAAGGCACGATACGGCTGCGGCTGTTGAGTGAGCCATTGTTGCAAGCTATGTTGGCTTTGGTCGGCACTTTGCTGAGTAAGTTGTAGGCTAAATAAATTGTCTTGTAGTTGTTGCAAACGCTCACCAGTTTCATTTTGAATGAGGGTGTCGCGTTGTTGCCAAATCGCTTTGCGAATGGCTGTAGCGGCCTCTTCGTTGTTTGTGGCTGTTAAAATATCGGCAAAGGTTAATTGTGCCAAATCATCTTGAGGGCGAGTGCGTGCATAGGCTTGTTGAAAGGGTAAAGCGCGTAATGGTTGTTGTAAATGTAACCAAGCTAATGCCCATGTTTGCCACAAAGCCGAATTACGTTTAGCTGCACCGTCTGCGGCTAGCAAAAGTTGTGTTAAAGGCAAGGTGTTATTTTGTTCGGTGAGGATGCCCACTAATGCTTGTAATAAACGACTTTGCTGCGGAGCTAAGGCTAAGGCGTGCTCGTAGTCACGTTGCGCCAGTTGGAGTTGTTTTTGTTGCCAATAAAATTGGCCGCGCTGCTCTAAAAATAACGGATTTTGTTCAAACTTTGCTAGCTCTTGCGCCGATAATAACCCTAAAAAGCGTTTAATGCCTTGAGGATGATTCGCCTTTTGATACAAATACAATAAGCTAAGCACGGCATTATCACGGTTATATAAACGATACGATAACTCACTCACAAAAGCGGCATTGAGAGGGTCGGTGTCGTTTTGTAAGGCACTATAGTTAGTTAAATCGCCATCACCAAAAACAAACTCATCGGTTAAGTGTTGATAAGCACGCTCTGCGGCTTCTTTTTTATTTAAAAGGCGTGAGAGTTCGGCATAGGTATGCCAATAATCTGCATCTCGTGGCGCAATTTTGTTTTCGATGTCGTTGAGGCTTTGCCATGCTTCCATGAGTTTGCCGCGTTGAAACCATAAGGCGGCACGACGTAATAACCACGTGGTTTCTACAGGCGGAAAGCTATCAATTAAACGCGAAAAGGTGGCAACAGCACGTTCATCTTGGCCTGCTCTTTCGGCTAAATTAGCTTCGGCAACTAATAAGGTGCGCTTAGCCTTACTTTTACTCACTAATTGCGCTAAAAAGTCTAAACCTTCATTCGGTTGGCCAAGTCTCTCATAGACTTGCACTAATTTTAAAATTGCCGCTTCGTCGTTAGGGTGCAAACTCACAAGGCGTTTTTGATATGCCAGTAATAAGGTGTCGTTATATAAAGCTTCGGCCAAACGCCCTACATTGTCCCATGCGCTATTGTCGTTAGTGGCTTGAGCATACTTAAACCACGCCTCTAAGGCTTCTACAGGTTTACCCACCCATTCAGAGACTTGAGCAAAACGCTGTAGCCAAAAGACATTATTGGGTTCGGCACTAATGGCTTTGTAAGCCACTTGCCACGCGGCGGCTAAGTTTTTATTGGCCAAATATACATCATAACCTAAGCGATACTGCAAGTCATTAAAGCTAATTTGCGGTGCGCCTGCTTGTTGCGGAATATCCGTTTCACAAAAGGCAGGAAGACTAAAGCACAGTAGCCACAGGGCATGAGGCCATTTCATTGTGTTGCTCCTGTAGGGGCAGTAATACGTTGCTTAAGTAGCAAAGAGACATAGTATTGAGCAATATCAGGTCGATTAGCTGCTAGTGCGAGTCGAGTTAAGTATTCTAAAACTTCGGCATCATGAGCTAACAAGCCCACATAGGTTTGGCCTGCAGCTACCGCGTCAGCTAATAAATTACCCGATTGCAGGGCTTTTATACCCAATAAAAAGAACTGTTTACGTTGAGCTAAGGTGGTGGTGTAAGGCATGGCTTGTAAATAAGTTCGTGCTGCTGCGCGATATTGTTTTTCGGCTAGATACAACGAGGCTATATTTTCAAACCATTGAATATTAATTACTTTGGCACTAAAAATTAATTGATAATATAGCTCTTTGGCAAGTTGAGTGTCTCCAAAAGCAAACGCATTTTTGGCAAAAACCTCTAAACGCGCTTGAGGCCATGTGTAATGACTTACTTTACGCAATTGGCTTAAATAATGTTTAAGCGCATTATTAAACGCCACCGATTGTGGTTTAAAAGTCCATAGCTGACGCTCTAAAATATCAAGCAATAAAATATGAGCTTTAGCTTGTAGCTCATCGTCAAGTTTTTTTACTTTAAAAATAGGATTTAAGATTTGCCTAGACTGGCTAATTTCGCCTTTATCAAATAAACGCTGTGCCAATAAAATACGCAAATGATGATCGTTAGGGTCAGCGCGTAACCACGCAAATAAATAGGCAATACTCACGTTATCGGTATGTGCCGAACGCTCTAAGTGCCGCTGTAAGCTATGCTCAGGATAAATCACCATAAAAACTAAGGCAGTTAATAAGCCAAAGCCAAGGATTTGTCCTGTCGTTGCAAAGCGTAATCGTTCAGGAAGGGCAGGAAAGCCTGAGCGCGGTAAGCTCATGGGCGGTATCCTCCAACAATAATCGTGAACCTAGTTTGCGAGTGTTTAATGCTTTTACCCCTTGCTTAAGTTGGCATTGTGCCGCATTAGCGAGTGTTATTTGAATGGCCTGATAGCCCGTTAAATCAAACATTAAGTCATTGCTTTGACGTTTAAAGTTTTTAATAAAGGCGTTGCTCGACTCAATATATGGCATTGTCGTGGTGTTTTGTTGTAATACTATTTCGCTATTACTTTGGGTTAAATGCACATAGTTTTGTTTGTTATGTTGATTAAAGCCTGCGACTAAATTACTTTGGGCAAAATCTATATAAGGCGCGTTGGCTAAACGAATGGTATGTAAATCGTCGTTGCCTCTAAAACGATAACCTTGTGGGGTACGCGCTACCACGAAGTCATTAAAATCTAAGACTTTTTTAATATATTCTGAGCTATATATTGCAAAAACTGGCTGTTTTAATGCCCATTGATAAATCTTGTGTAAAGAATTAACCCCTGCGGTTTTAGATACTAAATAAGAGTGATAATAAATATCTATTGGCTTAAAGCGGTAAGGACTATCGGTAAGTTGATAAGTTTCTATCACACGCTCAAAACCATAAAAAGGGCCTGTCCATAAATTGGTATAAACATTTTCGTTTTGATTAGGTGCAAATACCTGAAAATTATTGCCTTTTTTTAAGCCTAAACCTGCAATCCGCGTCCATGAGTTATTACTACGGGTAATGTTGGTGTCGCCACCATTCATGTTTAATACACCTGCCTCTAGGGTTTCGGCTAAAGCGTCAGGTGTGGCAACACAATTACCTGTCCATAAAAACACTTTAACTTGTTTGTTTTTAGGTGCAAGTTTTTGATTAATATAATTTATTGAACCTGATATCTCACGTGTAGAGTCGTATTTATAATCTTTAATAGGTAAATGATAAATGCCTGAGTCTTCGTCATCTTGTGCCGCTTCTTCGGCCTTACTCCAATAAAAAGGATGTGAGTAAGAGTGACTGGCCAATTCAGTCCACGGTAGGGCATAAATATCACGCGCAATCTTTTCTAATTGAGGAGCAATGTCTGGATATAAGCCCGTTGCACTCACTTCGCCTTCAATCACCGAAACAGTGGTTGGAATTTGATAACGTTTAAAAAAATCATCCAGCATCACTTGACCATTAAAGGGGCGAGTAGGGCGTTCGGCAATACTCATAAAACCATCACCATCAATATGTACCATTAATAAACGGCGGCCATTTTCGGTGGTAACGTCTGGAATAGGGCGTTGAGCATCAAGCTTAAGAGCTTTGGTTAAAAAATCTAAGGGATTGATAACCCATCGGCTCCCACCGTCTTTATCGGGTAAACCTTCGGTGGTATAGGGAGCTAACACATAACCACCCCATTCGGTTAATGCCGCAGGATGCCATGTGGCCTCATCTTGGCTTAGGGTGAGTAACGGTGTTGCACTTGCATTGGCTACTACAGGATAAATGTCTTGTGGGCGCACCGTGAGCGGCATCTCAAAACCCATCATAGGATCGTGTGATGCTATATTAAGAGGCTTGTTGCTATTAAGCTCTTGATAATGAAGGCCGAGCTTTTCTAATAAACCACCGTCGTTAGCAAAACCAAAACGACTAAAAATAGCTACAGGTATTTTGCGTTGTATTTGTGTGGCTAACCATTGGGGATAGTCAGGGTTAGCAAGCTCGTCACTATTAATCCAACTCACAATGCCCGCATAACGACCTGTTAAGTCAAACTTAGGTAAAGTACCGTTGTATGGCATATATTCGGGGACTAAGCCTAAGTAGGCAAAAGGCGCACCTAAAAAACGACTCACATCTTGATAATGAATATCTTTAGCTTCGTTAGGGGCATATATAACCAACACTTTGCGCGGTAATACTTCAACTTCACTGCTTAAGCCAAGCGCATCTAAATGAGGGTTGCTCACCCATGCACCAAAGCCTAAGGCTTTAATTTGCGCCGCAGTTTGACGTGCTAATTCGCGTTGTTCGGTAGGTACATAATCTATTGCTAGTATAGGTAATTTATATTGTGTTTTTATTTGATTGAGTTGTGTGTAAAGCCAGTCTCTATCGGCTTGCGTCACAGGCTGGAAACGTTGTGTATTGGCATTCCAACCTTGATATAAAGACTCCGCTGCCACCATCCATGCTAAATCATGTATCTCGGGCAAAATTTCAAAACCCCGATTAAAAATCAGTTTAGCTTCTGGCCAACGCTGTTTAATTTCACGAATCGTATTTTTTAAACCTTGCTCTTGTTGTTGTTTTTGCTCGGGTGTTTTAGCTATTAACTGATAAGAGTCTAAAGTATCTAAAAAAAAGCCTCTATAGCCTTGAGCCCATAATGGGGCAATGACGGTATCG